>SCPO01000139.1_pt1 | contig 104086 bp, 82 predicted proteins | sample 6106821 | NCBI WGS metagenome assembly SCPO01 (sample SAMN10720448, study PRJNA508395) | human gut metagenome | isolation source: Participant 2 stool, 0 month | host: Homo sapiens | collected 2017
GCAGTCAAGTACCACCCGTCCTATATCATCAATCGCAAACGTATATCTTCCTTATTTAAAAAACGCATTCATGAGAAATATATTAAAAGCCGCAACGCTGGAAAGTAAGTTTCCAATCCTGTCCGTGGAGGAAGGGTGCATTCTCTCCAAAGACGCGGACGTGACCATCGGCTTCAAGGTCTTTCTTCCGGAGCTGTTCACGGTCACTTCCGCAGATTATGCATCCATGCACGGCACATGAACAAAGGCAGTCAAGGTACTGCCGAATTATACGATAGTACACCGCCAGGACTGGTTTCTGAAAGAAAATTACAAGGCCGACACGCAGAAAGACGGGATGAGTTTTTTGGACCGTTCTTTCGAACTTCATTTTAATGAACGGCCTTTCCTAAATCATTTCTCTTACCTGTTTATCACCAAGACGACTAAGGAACGCAGCCGCAGCCAGAGCAATTTCTCCATCCTCTGCCGGGGGAATATAATTCCGAAGGAAGTCCGGGACAAAGAAACGGTCAGCCTGTTTTTGGAGAGTGTCGACCAGTTCGAGCGCATCCTGAATGACTCGGCCTTTATCCGTCTGGAGCGGTTGACCACCGATGAGATAGTCGGCACACCGCAGCAGGCCGGATTGATTGAAAAGTATTTTTCTCTTTCGCAGCAGGACACGACCACACTGAAGGATATACAGATGAGCGCGTCGGAGATGCGCATCGGGGATGATATCCTCTGCGTACATACGCTTTCCGATGTGGATGATCTTCCCGGTTCCGTCCAGACGGATACCCGGTATGAGAAATACTCCACCGACCGCAGCGACTGCCGTCTAAGTTTTGCCGCTCCGGTGGGGCTAATGCTCTCCTGTAACCATATTTACAACCAGTTCCTGTTCATCGATGATTCGGCAGAAATCCTGCAACGCTTTGAGAAGACGGCACGCAACATGCACTCGCTTTCCAAATACAGCCGAGCCAACCAACTTAACAAGCAGTGGATTGATGCCTACCTGGACGAGGCGCATTCCTTCGGGCTGACCGCCATCCGTTGCCATTGCAATGTCATGGCATGGTCGGACAGCCGGGAGAAGCTCAAGGTGATAAAGAACGATACCGGTTCTGCTCTGGCCCTGATGGGATGCAAGCCCCGTTATAATACCATTGACGCACCTGCCTTGTATTGGGCAGGTATTCCGGGAGGCGAGGGCGATTTCCCTTCCGAGGAGTCCTTTTTCACTTTCGTCGAACAGGGAGTCTGCTTCTTTACGGAAGAGACGAACTATGCGGATTCCCTGTCGCCATTCGGTATCAAGATGGCAGACCGGACAAACGGGAAGCCCCTGCATCTGGATATTTCGGACGAACCGATGCGTCGTGGTATTACAACCAACCGTAACAAGCTGGTCATCGGGCCTTCCGGTTCGGGCAAGTCATTTTTTATGAACCATCTTGTGAGACAGTATTGGGAACAGAATACCCACATTATATTGATCGACATCGGTAACAGTTACAAGGGATTATGTGACCTGATTCACCAGCGCACAAACGGTGAGGATGGCATATATTATACGTATAGTGAAAAACATCCGATAGCTTTTAATCCATTTTTCACCGAAGACAAGGTCTTTGACCTGGAAAAGGGATACGGAAGTCATTACCCGTGCCGAGGAAGTAGCACTCTCAATGGCGGTTAACCTGTTCCTTGAAAAGATAAAGGAGGACAATGAGCTAGTTCCTTCCTTTAATACTTTCTACGAGTTCGTACAGGGAGAGTTCCGTGGAATACTGGAGGAGAAGCATTACCGCGAGAAGGATTTCGATCTCACTAACTTTCTGAATGTATTGGCTCCTTATTATCGTGGTGGAGAGTACGATTATCTGCTGAACTCCGACGAGCAGCTCGACCTCTTGAACAAGCGTTTTGTGGTATTTGAAATTGACGAAATTAAGGAGCATAAAATTCTTTTTCCGGTAGTCACTGTCATCATTATGGAGGCTTTCATAAACAAAATGAGACGTTTGCATGGGGTGCGAAAGATGATAGTTGTAGAGGAGGCTTGGAAGGCAATCGCACGTGAAGGCATGGCTGACTATATAAAGTTTTTATACAAAACGGTTAGAAAGTATTTTGGTGAGGCCGTTGTCGTCACTCAAGAACTGGACGATATTGTATCAAGTCCCATTATCAAAGACACCATTATCAACAATGCCGATTGTAAGATTCTGCTGGATCAGCGAAAGTATATTAACAAGTTTGACTCCGTACAGTCCCTGCTCGGATTGACCGACAAAGAGAAAGGGCAGATATTGTCTATCAATCAGTCCAACGATCCGGCACGGAAGTATAAGGAGGTTTGAATAGGCTTGGGAGGTGTCCGGTCCGCTGTCTATGCCACAGAAACCTCTGTCGAGGAGTATCTCACCTATACCACGGAAGAAACCGAAAAACTGGAAGTCACACAAATGACAGAGAAGCTGGGCGGCAATATGGAGCAGGCTATCCGAATGTTGGCAAGTGAGAAGAAAAAGAAAAAATAAACGATTAAAATAAAGAAGCAATGAGAAAGAGAATTATAAGCATGTTGTTTGTCCTGTCGGCCTTTATAGTACCGGCAAGCGTACAGGCACAGTGGGTGGTGTCCGATCCGGGCAACCTCGTCCAGGGTATCGTGAACAGTGTCAACGAAATAGTGGAGACCTCGGAAACGGCGCAGAATGCCCTCTCCACATGGAAGGAGACCTCAAAGATTTTCGAGCAGGGGCGTGAGTATTACGACAAGCTGCGCAAAGTGAACGACCTGATCAGCGGCAGCGAGAAAGTCAAGGAGTCCGTCCTGATGCTCGGTGATATCTCCGAGATTTACGTGAACAATTTCGGCAAGATGCTAACCGACAAGAATTTCAGCCAGCGGGAGCTGAATGCGATAGCTGCCGGTTATAACACCATCATGAAGAAGAGCAGCCGCAGCATTACCGAGCTGAAGAATATCATCAATCCCACCGGCATGTCCATGAACGACAAGGAACGCATTGACCTGGTGAACCGGGTATACAGGGAAATGACACATTACAAGGAATTGGCCAACTACTACACCCGCAAGAACCTGCATGTATCCTACCTGCGTGCCAAGGAGAAGAACGAGCAGCAACAGGTATTTGACCTGTACGGCAAGGATGAGCGTTATTGGTAGTCTACAATTTTAAAAGAATCAATTATGGTATTATTATCCATTTCATTTGAAAATATGCACCAGATTCTTCGGAATCTCTATGATACGATGACCAAACTCTGCCACCCGATGATGGACATGGCGATGGCACTCGCTGCATTAGGAGCTTTGTTCTATATCGCTTACCGTGTCTGGCAGTCGCTCTCCCGTGCGGAGCCCATCGATGTCTTTTCGATGTTACGGCCTTTTGTCCTGGGCATGTGTATCCTTTTCTTTGACGTGATGGTGCTGGGAACTCTCAACGGTATCTTTAGCCCCATCGTTCAGGGAACCGGAATGCTGCTCCGTGACCAGACCTTCGACTTGCAGAAGTACCAGCAGGAGAAGGACAAGCTCCGTGCGGACATGATGGCTAAGACGATGATGACCGGACGTGTCTTTGCTTCCAATGAGGAGCTGGATGCGGAACTGGATAACATGGGCTGGAGTGAGGAGGAGCATACGGCCTTGCAGACCATGTATGAGGTTTCGTATGCCTTCTCCCTGCAAGGTATTGTCCAGATGGTCATGCGCAAATTGCTGGAGATTCTCTTCCAGTCCGCTTCGCTGGTCATCGACACGATCCGTACCTTTTTCCTGATAGTCCTAAGCATTTTGGGACCGATAGCCTTTGCCCTGAGTGTTTTTGACGGACTGCAGAACACGCTTGTCCAATGGCTGGCACGCTATATCAGTGTCTATCTCTGGCTACCGGTGGCTGATCTCTTCGGGGCGATGCTTGCCAAGATACAGACGCTAATCCTGCAGGAAGAGATGAACCTGATGGCCGATCCGATGAGTGTCATTGACGTGGACGGTTCCTCGGCCATCTATCTGATATTCATGGTCATCGGCATTATCGGATATTTTTGTGTGCCCACTGTTTCGAACTGGATTGTCCAAGCGGGAGGTATGAGTGCCTATAACCGGAATGTCAACAATACGACATCCAAGGTGACCAATGTAGCCGGTGCTGCGGCGGGTGCTTCGACGGGAAATGTCGGTGCCGTATTATTGAAAAAGTAGAAATTGAAAAAACATAAAATTATGGAATTTAAAAGTTTTAAAAACATCGAATCCTCGTTCAGGCAGATCCGCCTGTTCACGTTGGTCTTTCTGGGTATTTGTGCCTCACTGACTACGTATGCCATCTGAAAGTCCTACCTCTTTGCTAACCAGCAACGGGAGAAAGTATATGTATTGGATCAGGGCAAGTCACTCATAGTGGCGTTATCCCAAGATGCGGCATTGAACCGTCCGGTGGAGGCCCGCGAGCATGTGCGCCGCATGCATGAACTGTTCTTTACGCTGGCTCCCGATAAGGCCGCTATCGAATCCAATATCAACCGGGCCATGTATCTGGCGGACAAGAGTCTTTATAGTTATTACCGGGATTGGAACGAGAAAGGCTATTATAATCGTCTGATCAGCGGTAATATTAACCAGACTGTCCTGGTAGACAGCATGCAGTGTGATTTCGATAACTATCCGTACCGGATCACCACCTTTGCCCGGCAGATGATTATCCGAAACAGCAATATCACCGAGCGTTCCCTGGTCACCCGTTGCTTCCTGCAGAGTACGGTCAGGTCGGATAATAATCCGCAAGGCTTCATGGCGGAACGCTTTGAGATTTTGGAAAACAGGGATATAAGGACCGTTGAACGCTAATATATTAAGGTAATGAAAAGCAGGAAGATAAAGACAGAGATCAGCGAAAAACTGAAGAACGTTTGCGAGGAGCTGTCCGAAAAAGAGCGTAAGGGAGTGCTTGTGGGCATGCTGGTTACCAGTACCGTTCTATGTGGTATCACCGTAGCACGCGCTTTCGGGCGTTTTCTCTCTCACGGCACACAAAAGGAGTTGCCGTTTGTCCATCCGGTGGACTCCCTCCACCGGGCGGATAAAGACAGTATAATGTATCACCCTAAAACCAACGAGTAATGGAAGATAAAGATTTGGAAAAGCCCGAAGCGGCAGAAGAAACGGCGGTACAGCCGGAAAACGGCAGAGCCTTGAAGGAAGAACCTGAAAAAGAGAAGAAGGTGCTCACACCGGAAGAGATGGAAAAAAGAAGGAAGTTCATTGTGATTCCGGCCTTTGTGCTGGTCTTCCTGGGAGTCATGTACTGAATATTTGCCCCCTCCGGCAAGGAAAACGAGACGGAAGCCCCCGGAAATTCAGGATTCAATGTGAACGTACCCGAACCTACCACTGCCAAACTGGTGGATAAGAAGACCGCTGCCTATGAGAAGCAACAGGCGGAAGTGGAGGAAGAAAGCCGGATGAAGTCGTTGGAGCAGCTTGCCGGGACATTAATGAACGAAGGAAAGGGGGCATCCGATACCGGTGAAAAAGAAAAGGACGGAGACCGGTTGCAACAGTCCGTTAATACCTACGAGCAAATCTCCGGGCAGTTGAATGACTTCTATGAGACTCCCAAAGAGACGGCAAACAGCGATTTGGAAAGAAAAGTAGATGAACTGAACAAAAAGCTGGAAGAGGCGGAAAAGGAGAAGAACAAGGCGGCTACCCGAGAAGAACTGATGGAGCGGTCCTACAAGATGGCGGCAAAGTATCTGAACCCGGATAAGGATACGGTCCAGGAGAAAGCTGTCGGAAAAGAACCCACGGAAACTGTTCCGGTTCAGCGGGCGGAGTATCAGACGACCTCCGGCCTTTCACAACCTGTTACGGATTCCGCCTATATCGCTTCGCTTACTGTCGAGAGGAATTACGGTTTTAATACTGCTGTCGGGAACAGCTACCAAATGGGGACGAATACCATCGCCGCCTGCATTCCGGAGAACCAGATCATTGAACAGGGAGGCAGGGTAAAACTCCGGTTGCTGCAACCTCTACAAGCCGGCAACATTACCGTTCCGGAGAACAGTCTGGTAACAGGTGCGGCGGTCATACAGGGAGAGCGTCTGGATATCCTGATCAGCAGCATCGAGTATGCCGGGAATATCATTCCTGTTCAGTTGGCGACTTACGATATAGACGGGCAGAAAGGTATTTTCGTTCCCGGATCGGAAACCCGCAATGCGGCAAAGGATGCGGCTGGAACGGTCAGCGAGAGCATGGGAAACAGCGTTTCGTTTGCACGTTCTGCCGGACAGCAGGTGGTCATGGACCTGACGCGCGGAGTCATGCAGGGCGGCACGCGGTTGATCGCCGGACGGGTTCGCGCGGTCAAGGTGACACTGAAAGCCGGATATAAGGTGCTGCTGGTCACAAAGAGACAATAACGGATTATTCACTTTAATAAAAAAGACAAGACAATGAAAATAGTTATAGCATTCTTGATGGCTGTTCTGGCCTCGGTATCCGGTTTTTCACAGGAGGAAAGGCCGGTAAATCCCGTCAGGATTCTGACGGCGGGCCAGCATATCATCCCTTATAAAATAGAGGTCACTTTTGGGAAGACGGTGCATATCCTCTTCCCTTCGGAAGTGCGCTACGTGGATTTGGGCAGTAACAATATCATCGCAGGCAAGGCTGACGGAGTCGAGAACGTGGTACGTGTCAAAGCGGCGGTGAAGGAGTTTCCGGGAGAGACGAACTTCTCCGTGATTACAGGAGACGGCTCTTTCTTTTCCTTCAATGTCGTTTATAAGGAAGAGCCTTCCACACTGAATATCAATATGGACCAGTGGATGAACCCGGACGAGGGAGAAAAGAAAGGAGGCAGCTCCATCCGTGTCACGGAACTGGGCGAGGAAGATCCGACGGTCATTGCCAGCGTGATGTACACCATCCACCGGCTGGACCGTAGGGACGTGAAGCATATCGGATGCAGGCAGTTCGGGATGCAGGCTCTTTTAAAGGGCATTTATGTGCATAAGGACCTGATCTTCTTCCATGTTTCCCTGACGAACAATTCCAATGTGCCTTTCGATGTGGATTTCGTGCGATTTAAGATAGTGGATAAGAAGATAGCCAAAAGGACGGCTCAGCAGGAAACTTATATTGAACCGGTACGCACGCTCAATGCCCTGACACGCATCGAAGGAAAGAGCACGGGACGGATCGTGTATGCCTTTCCGAAAATTGTCATTCCTGACGACAAGTTGCTGGAAGTGGAAATTTACGAGAAAGGGGGAGGCCGTCACCAGCGGTTCTATATTGAGAACAGTGACCTGGTGGACGCGCGTATTGTGAATGAATTAATCGGTGAGTAATCATGAAAAGAGTTTTATTTATTTTGTTATGCATTTGTCTGCCCTTTGTGGCAGGCAAATCTTTTGCCCAGCGTTACCTGCCGGGGCAGAAAGGTATCCAGCTTACGTTAGGCGGTGTAGACGACTTCGGTTCAAATGTGAAGCATCTGCATGGTAATTTCCAGGTCGGACTGGCTCTGAGTCGGTATAACCGGAACCATTCCCGCTGGCTGTTCGGGGCGGATTATGTGAAAAAGCACTATTCCTATAAGGATGTTGCGATCCCCAAAGCGCAGTTTACCGGGGAGGTAGGTTATTTCGTGCCGTTCATCTCGGACCGTGGTAAGAACGTGTTCTTCTCTGCCGGTCTTTCCGCTCTGGCGGGTTATGAGACGACCAACTGGAACTGCAAGCTGCTCTATGACGGGGCGACTTTAAAGAATGACGGATGCTTCATTTATGGTTTTGCCCCGGCTTTCGAGATGGAGGCGTTCCTTTCCGACAGGCTGGTTTTTCTTTTCAATGTCCGCCAGAGGATATTCTTCGGATCATCCGTGGGGAATTTCCACACGGTGGCAGCTGTCGGTGTCAAGTACATTTTCAATTAGCGGCAACAGTATGGAACAAGGCAATTGGAACGTGGATGAGATGCTTCATTGGCTGGATATGAAAATAAACCGGGAAGACCGGAACATACGTGAACAAAGCAAGAAGATGAATGAGAATTTCCTACACTTTTTCGAATGGAATGCGGAGAGCCTGTATAAGTCTCATTTTATGTCCGGGTGTTATAAGATACTCCGGCAGGCGGTGGACGGGGCAAAGGGCATGGATACGGTTTGGAATATTGTTGAGGACAACATTGCTTACTGTGAGAACAAACTGTTGAACGGTCAGGTGGATTGTAACAGTTCCAGCCGGACAACGAATGTTGCCCATTTCCTGAAGTTGGAGTGTATGCAGCAGTTAGTTAGGGATTACCGGGAATTCGCGAATATCCTTGCGCAAACGCCTCCCGAAGAGAATTTGCAACAGACGGCTAATAAAACAGAAAAGAAGAGAGAAGAGCCGCCTGAAAGAAAGATAAAAACGGGCATCAGGCGTTAGCCGACAACGGACTCAATCAAGTAAATTATTCATTTAGTAATACGTAAAATCATGAAGATGAAATTAATAATAAGTGGTATCATGCTCACATTGCTTTGCCTGCTGGGTGGCTGTGATGATAAATTGGAAGTACAGCAGGCTTATGATTTCTCGCTAACGTCCTGGTATCTCCAGAAGACCATTTCCCCGGATGAGACCGTGGAGATTCGTCTGACACTCAATCGTAGCGGAAACTATGAGGAAGCCGGCTATCAAATCGGTTATATACAGATGGAGGGTAGCGGCGAGGTGTACGACAAGAAGAAGGTCTATCTGGTGAACCGGGAGATGCAACCGTTGGATTCGATAGCGGAGTTGGATGACAGCGATCCCTGCCGCCAGGTATTCACGCTCTTCTATCATAACCGAAGCAGCAAGAATGCGGAAATTAAATTCGTGATAGCGGATAATTTCCATCAGGAAAGAGAACTGGATATATCCTTTCAGAGCGAAACTGAAACGGACATGGAACTATAAATCGGACAACAATGGATAAAAGTGATTTAAGGATCGAACAATTGCAGCAATATCTTGACAAGAAGAAAGGGGTTGTGGAAAGCGATATAAAAGAGTATAACCAGCAACTGGGAAAAAACTATCTTCATTTCTTTGACTGGCATGCCGATGACTTGTATAAGGCCTGTTATATGGATAAGAATTATAAGGCCATTCAGGAGGCGATTGATACCGCTGAAACGCCGAAGGACATTGAAGGCTATTTGAAGCGTTGTACCCTGTATGTAGAAGAAGATCTCCTGAACGGTCCGCTTGTCAAGAAAAGTACCAACCCGATGTCGAATATGGCCCATTCCCTGGAGATGGAATGCAAACAGGAGTTACTGAAGGACCTCCGGTATTTAAACAGGCTTCTTCAGAGTGAGACTGTAAGTGAAAGAATAAGGCCGCAAGAAGCACCCCGACAAGAAATTGTGCCTGTGAAAGAAAAGAAGAAAACGGGACCACGGTTGAGATAGTATCAATTGAAAGCAATAAAAAAGCTACTGAATTTTTGTTTCAGTAGCTTTTTTATTTATCCCGGTCTTATATTCCGGCTATACCAGATAAGCCTCAAAAAGATAATGTATGAATAACCGGCCCTTTTCCGTCCAGACCGTCAACATGGCCGTGCCTGTTTCTCCTGTGCGGCTTTCCCATACATGGGTCCGGGTTGCCGTATAGCCTTGATTCTGGTAAGGAGCTTTGAGCAGCCACTGACCGGATTGACGGAACTGGATGCCTGCCCATCGGAGCCGCTTGTTCAACATTCCGGCAGTCATTCCCAATTCTTTCGCTATCTGTGTGGTCGTGTAGGTGCTTTGGGATTGCAGGACTTTGTCGTAATACTGAACTTTTGGGGCCTGTAGCTTGAGTTTCAGGATAGCATAGTTGTTCTCCTTCTCCAATGCTGAAATACGGCTGTCTCGCTCTTTTATACGGTTCTGTGCGAGCAATATGGCACGCGCAAGCAGTTCATTATCCGTTTCGCCATTCTTCTTAAGAAGATAGCCACCGTTCTTTAGTGTTTCGGGAACCAGTTCATCAAATATCCAGCTTTCGAATTTCTCAGCGGAAGGCAGCTTGCTACCGGCAATCAGCCGGTATACGTTTCCTTCGCTGATGTACTTGATTTTCTGGACGGCACTGCGTGTAGGGGTGTCGTAAACCACGACACCCATTGGTTTACAATGTCTTACGACGGCATCTCTCGGATTGGAGTAGCCAAGTGCGGCGGCAACATCCGAGGCGCAGAACCATATTTTCCCGTCAATTTCCAGTGTCCGGATGCGTCCGAACTCGGGATGTTCAAATATCGATACTTTATTCATGACTGTTTAATTTATAGGTTTCTTCTATTGCTTTAAATATCTCGTAGACTACCTGGGGGACGATAGCGTTCCCGTATCCTTTAATGGATGCCTGTCTTCACCGAGAAAAGGAGATACCGTCCAATCGGGTGGAAAGCCCATCATCTCGGCTACAAACAGGGGATTGAGTTGGAAACTCTTTCCAGTCCGGGCGAAGAAATCCGGAAGGCTGTTCTTCTGTGGTATCTTTCCCCGTTTCTTCAGGTTCTCCAGTGAAGGTGCGCCTTTCCAATCCCGCGCTGTCGGTGTCGGCATCACTTGTCCTTCTGCCAGCCATTGTAGGATCGATTCTTCCAGATTGTTCCCGTCCGTGTTTTCCAGCTCAGTATTGTCCGGTATCGGTTCCGGTAGTATCCCGTAAAAGTCCAGAAAATCCGTCAGGCCGTTGGGATTCTTCTCTCCGGCTATCTGGGCATGGGGTGAGGATAAATTCATCGATTTCCATTTCCTGACTCTTTCGGCATGGTGTATCTCTGTTGCCACTGGCGTTGGCAGAAGCATTCCATGGATTATCTCCGGTAGTCCCTGCTGCCTGCTGCCCGGCCCCCTGCGCTTGTAGTCCTGTGCCGTCACGGTGGGCAATAAACCAAACTCTATCCCGTCTGTGAGGTGCACCGACGGAACAAGCCGGTATAAGTACCGGCTGGACGGAATATCCTTCGCGTTCAAGATCACGGCAAATGGTTTCAACAACATATTGCTGTCGTCTTTTAAATACAGGCTCACTCTCTCCGAATAGAGTGGATTGACTTCCCACTTCAGTCTCCTGACCGGGCTGTACCATCGTGAGGATGCCAGCAACGTTCTCACCAATGACCCAATCGGGCCTGATCTCATGTATGCCCTGAGCATGGCCAGAGATAGCGGTTATCATCCGCTCCCTTTCTTTGGCCTGCGACGGAGAATGGTTGACAAGGAAAACCTCCTGTAAGGACATTGATTTTTCCTCTCCATTCCCTGAAATCTGTCGTTGTGACATCTGTATAACTTTTCGCATCTTTAAACCAGTAATTTAGAATGGTATTACAAAAATCGTCTATCTCGCAATGGAAGGCATTCTGCCATCCCATTCATTCGGCAGCCAGGTCTGGGGCGCCGAATCCACTAAACAGGGAAGCGTGTACCAGACGCTTCCGCTGTTTCTTGTCTTGCTCTTCTTCTTTCATTGTTTATTCATTATTTAGAGGTTCGAGGTTCATTACTTTTTTGTCGATCTTACGATAGATGCTCCCCATCTCCAGCATATTTTCCAATCGGAGCAGGTCCGTGATTTCATAGACGGTCATCCCTTTCTGTGTCGTGAAGCGGATATATCCTTTCTGTCGCTGTATCTCCACTTCTTCGGGAGTCATGTGCAGGACTTCACAGATTTCCTGCAAGGTCAGGGTAAGGCTTACTTCCTTAACTGTGTAGATGTAAGTCAGGATGTTCAGCATCTGGAGGCATTTGCGGTGTGATTTGACGAGTGCTGCGAATTTGTTTCGTTCTATGACGATTACTTTACTTTGATTTTCCATGTGAATTTTTATTTATGAGTTAATAGAATCGGATATGAAATCTTCGTTTAGACATTCTTCTCTCAGGAATTTATATACGTCAGAAGCCCAGAAGTAAATCTTGCCGCTGAGTTTGAAAAATGGGAGTTTCCCGGAATTACGCCAGCGGATCAGTGTCCGGTCGCATACTTTCAGCATCAGGCGCATATCCCGGCTGTCCAGCATTTGCTTACCGTTGAAACTGGTTACTGCTTCCAGAGCCGTTTCCAGCTTGGCAATCAGTTTTCGTTGTTCCTCAAAGTTGTCCTTTATCATTGCTTTGAGTATCTCAATATCATTTCTGTTCTCTTCCATACAATATTCCTTTGTTCTAATGGGTTATTTTTCTTTCTTCGGTTGCAAAGTTTTCAAAATTAGGCATGAAAAAATAGGGCTGACGGTAACCGCCAGCCCCACATTTTCCTTGTAACTCACTTGGTATCAATGTGAATTTTCAGAATATTTTTTCTTCATCAGGATAGAAAGGGGAATACACGCAATTCTCCTTCTTAAAAAAGAGACTGATAGAATGACAGAGGATATCGGATAAAAAAAGGGCTGACAATTAATTGTCAACCCTTCTATAAATATGCTATGATTAACTTGGAAGCATCAAAAACATTGCTTACCTTTGTGTTACAGAGATATTTGAAATTATGCAGAGCAATGCAATGTGTAGCTGAACTTCCACTACTATATCGTTACCTGCATCTTTATAAAAACACTTTTAATCGCTGATTTATAAAAGATTAAAACGAACTACACTCTTTTAAGCAATGAAACAAAGTGTTTCAAGGCGGGAAACTATTTGTTTCATACGCTTGAAACAAACTGTTTGCAGGTTTAAAACAAAATAAAACTGCCGTCAACCGGAAATTAGCACCTAAGTAATCAGACACTAATACTCTATCTCTAGGATATTAATACCTGAATTGTAGAGTATATATACGCAACGTGTTGGACATATATATCCAACACGTTGCGCATATATGCCCTGTATATTGGATATATATGTCCTTAATCTATATGAAAGACTCTACATGGTGAAGGAGGTGAAGGATACTTTCTTCTGTATTTTGTGCTTTATGTCACTGTAAACCGTTGACTCATAGCTGTTCAGCTGAAGGTGAAACCTGTGAACCTTCTAAATGCTTGTAAGCGTCTCCGCGATTCTATATAGTGTATTAAAATAAAAGGCTAATGATCCCTTTTAGTCATTAGCCTTTTCCCATCTGTCAGGAAGCAGTTCCCTGTATTTTTCAATTGGTGTGTTCGGTTGCCATTCGGCTGTTCTGTTTATCACATCCGTGAGATACTCAAATAAATTCACTTTATGCATCCTACAAGTGAGTGCTATCGTATAGAGTATGGCGCCTCGTTCGGCCCCCTTATGGCTGCCGAAGAACAATGAGTTTTTTCTTGATAAGGATATGTACCGGTTCATCCGTTCAACCATATTGTTGTCCAGATAAGTGTCACCATAATTAAAGATGTCCACCACTGCATTCCACTCATTGCGAAGATAGGTAATGGCTTCCTGCAGTTCGCTCTTAGGTAATAAATCCCCTCCCGTTCTTCTATTTCATCAAGCACATCTTTTATTTCTCCGAGTATGTCCGGCGCATACTTTTTTCGATGCATAAGATTCTGTTCTACCGTCCATCCCTCAACCCCAACTTTATGCTTATGCTCGTTTTGATAAAGTGCGTTTATCAGCTCCACGATTCTTTTTGCATCCGGGTCCTTCTCACCGCAATCTATAAATTTCCGTTTTATATGTTGCAAGCACGGGATGTGATGATATTGGGATAAGCATCGCTTTCGAGCTTCTGGTAAGGTGAGTAACCATCGCTTTGTATGATACCTTTGCAACTGCCTAATTCGTTAAGAATAACTCTTTCAGACCGGGAGCCGTCATCATAGAGCAGGTATATCATCCTGGTGTTTATGCCGACAACCACCCAAAGGTATCCCTTCCTGACTCCTTTTCCCTTGCTGTTCTTTTCCGGGACGAGTATTTTGTAATAGGTTTCATCGGCTGCCTTATAAGGATCACTCAAAGCTGTCTGCCGGATGCACTTATAAAGATTTTCGAAGAGGCCTGAGGCTTTCTCTATCAACTTATGAGCCGTAGGTTTCTTCAGCGTAAAGCCATGACTCTCGAAGTAGTTGATGATTCTTTCAACAGGTAGCGATTGTATATAACGTAATTCCATCAATCCGGCAATAAATGAACCGTCATAGCTGGAATTCAAGAAGGCCGAAGCCGGTGTTTTTCCCTCAAACAGGCGACCTTCTTGCGTATAGGTGTGTATCTTGTAGACATGCTTGATGAAGCGCATGGGTACACATTCATAGCGGACGCATATTCTGGGAACAGTGGTAAACAACCGGGCCTTATTGATGTCAAAATCGGGATCATCGGGATAAACGACATGTTCTTCTTCCTCCATCTCATAATGCATGTCACGTTTGGCCCCATTGTTCTTTCTTGCTTTACGCTTATCTGCTTTTTCCGCTTCTATCTTCTGCCGCTCTTCTTCGGATATGGCAGATTGGGGAGCCTGTTGCTGTTCGGATGTGTTGGATACAAGTTTGGCGAGTCCCTTAGTAAGGCGCTGTTGCTTGCTAAGAGATTCGCCTTTTTGAAGGAGTGCCTCTTTAAGGGAAGAAACCTCCTTTATCAAAGCATCTATTTGGTCCAAGAGTCTGTTGTTGTCATCTCGTAATCCCTTGATTTGTTCCTTCAATAACTCTATGATCTCATCCTTTTTCATGGCATAAAGATATAAAAAATCAACGAATTGGCCAAATAAACCGGATGATATCTTTAGCGCAAATGTCTAATAATCAAATGTTGAATTAGATCCTAAAACGTTTTCTCAACCGTACAGACTTTAATGACACTCCATTTAAGATAAAAGACAAAACGATAAGAAATCTCGTAATTACCTGTATTGGGGTTAAATGTCGGTAACTCAAAACTTCCACCTTCGAGGCGCTTGTAGTACAGAAGAAAGCCATCGCCATCCCAACGCAGTATTTTTACACTTTGTCGGTTTTTACCAAAGAATAAAAAGATATCTTCGGAAACGGGAGACAAGTCCTTCATTTCCGATCGTATAATTTTGAATAAACCGTCAATGCCAAGGTTCATACGAACAAAGCCCTGGTACAGATAGTATCGATTGGCTGATGTTAGAGAATACATGGATCTCCCTTCTTTCGTAATCGCGCAACATTTTAATCACACCACCGGGTGTGGCCCGTTTGACTGAAATGGTGGTTCCACTGTTAAAGGTGATTGTGATCCCGGCAAGACTAAACTCTTCTTCCGACAACATGGCGGGTGCTATTTGAGTGAATGAAGGAGAGGAAGTTGTCGGTTGGGAGGGTTCAACGCCGCCATAATAATCACGGACCACATCTGCCTTGGCTTGTTTAACGCTATAGCCCGTCTGGACATCCAGGAACTCATACCACCAAAAGTGGTATGCTGATCGCGGCAAACATCGGCTAAAGAACAATTGTAGTCTACTTTCAATGCTTCAAGGAAATGTTTCCAAGTTTTTCCAAATCGATTTTCTGCTAAATCCATAATGCTTCATTTTTATACATAGCAAAAATATAAGAATGAAAAAAGGGCGACAAGATAGAATCGCGGAGACGCTTACAAATGCTTCTTAATAGTTGTATATTCGTTTTCAGAAATTTAGTGTTGAGTTTATAGCTATGAACCTGGTTCCAGTTTTCTACCCTTTTCTCCATCCTTCTCCATTTTTTATTTATAAATAAGTACCTGTTAAAATAGCTTCTTATCATCAGTTCTCTATCCATAAAGTTAATGATATTGATAAATAGGTGTTATTTAGTCAAAGGAAATGAGTAGTGTATATTGCAATATCGATTAGAGAAGGAGAGAAATGAAAACCGAGTTCTTAACGAACTTGGTTTTATTTTGATATGAAAACGAATGCCTTATTATTTTTAATTCTTAATAACAACAAAAGAATCGTTTAGAATATCATTATGGTGAAGCAAAAGTAGAATAAAATGAAATATTACGCAAGTAAATCTACTAAAATATTTTAAAACGGGATAGCTGGATTGTTGTGTTTTCTGGCAACAAAATGGGATAACAGTTTTATCAACTTGCCTTTGGTATCAAAATAAGTATTTATTATATAGCAATTTACATACAAATCGTCTCAAACTCAAAGCGGTGCGAGTGTATGGATGACTGTTTTATCTAAAATGTCCTTCCAAGTTGTGTTTCCAAGCATAGGTAAAACCAAGTTCGTTAAGAACTCTGGCAAGTATTAACCTAAGATAAAAATAGAAAGCCTATGGAAAACTAAACACACAAATTGCCTGAAACATGGTGTCAAATAATATGAAGGCACCATAAATTAGAAATTCTAACTTACTAATGTCTAACTGAATAAATTAAAGTATGACAAGAAAAACTAACCGATGCCCGGCCTTTATGGAAGGACGGGGAACACGTTGCCTGAAAATAGCAGCAGTTGCTACTTTATTGTTATGGTGCACACAACCTATGCAAGCAGTAGCTAATACTAATGAAACATAGGAAACTGCTGATATACAGCAGCAAAAAGTAAAGACTACAGGTGTTGTAGTGGATGAAAACGGAGAACCTCTTATTGGAGTCTCTGTAAAGGTGCAAGGTACTGCCACAGGTACTGTTACTGATCTCAACGGACGCTTCTCTATTGATTCCCCCAAAGGAGCAGTTCTCTCACTTTCGTTTATTGGTTATAAAACTATTACCGTGAAAGCTGATGGGACACCCCTTAATATCGTTATGAAAGAAGATTCGGAACAGCTCGACGAAGTAGTCGTTGTAGGCTACGGACCACAAAAAAAAGTAAATGTAACCGGTGCGGTAGGTATGGTCGATGCGAAAGTGTTGGCTGCACGTCCTGTAACCAATGTGGCGCAGGCCCTACAGGGTACAGTGCCAGGCTTGAACTTCACGGTAGGAAGTGAAGGTGGAGCCTTGGATGGTTCGATGAGTTTTAATATTCGTGGTGCAGGAACAATCGGTGATGGTTCCGGGTCGTCTCCACTTGTGTTGATTGACGGTATCGAAGGTAATCTTAATTCGTTGAATCCGAATGATATAGAAACGGTTTCTGTTTTGAAAGACGCTGCTTCTGCCTCTATTTATGGAGCGCGTGCTGCTTTTGGTGTTATTCTGATTCAGACCAAGAAAGGGAAAGCGGGTAAAGCCAGAGTCAGTTATAATGGAAATGTCCGTTTCAGCGACGCGGTATCAGTGCCTGAAATGATGGACTCATATACTTTTGCACAGTACTTTAATCGTGCCGCAGAGAATGCGGGCAGATCCGGTGAGGCTCCGTTCTCATCCGAGCAGTTACAGAAAATAAAAGATTATCAGGAGGGAAAGATAACATCCGTCACAACACTGAATACGAATAATAACCGTTGGAACAATTATGGCGGAGCGAATGCCAATACGGATTGGTTTAAAGAATTCTACAATGACTGGGTGCCATCTCAAGAACATAATCTAAGTATTTCGGGAGGTAATGAGAAAATCCAATTTTCATTGAGCGGTAGTTTTATGGACCAGAACGGTCTGTTGCGGCATGGTGAAGATAATTTGCAACGTTATACAATGAACAGCACCATTACAGCGCAGATCACAGATTGGTTCAGAGTGAACTATTCTACCAAATGGACACGTGAGGACTTTGACCGACCCTCTTATCTGACCGGGCTATTCTTCCATAATATCGCTCGCCGCTGGCCCACCTGTCCGGCTTACGATCCTAATGGCTATCCCATGAATGGTGTGGAAATTACAGAATTGGAGGATGGTGGCCGACAAACCAACCAGAAAGACTTGAATACTCAACAGTTGCAGTTTGTGTTTGAACCGGTCAAGAACTGGACAATTAATATCGAGGGTGCTCTAAGAACGGAAAACAAAAATGAACATTGGGAAGTATTACCTATCTTCTCTCATGACGGTGACGGTAATCCGTATTCTATACCATGGGGAAGTTATGGAGCCGGCAGTTCCGTTGTGAACGAATATAATTATAAAGAGAATTATTACAGCACGAATATCTATTCCGATTATTTTAAACAATATGAAAGCGGTCATTACTTTAAAGTGATGGCAGGTTTTAATGCGGAGTTGTATAAGACAAGAAGTTTGTCGGGGCAGAAGAATACGCTGATCTCCAATTCTGTGCCTACACTGAATACAGCAACGGAATCTCCTACTACTTCCGGTGGATATGCACACAATGGGGTAGCCGGATTCTTCGGGCGTATCAACTATAATTATAAAGAACGCTATCTGATAGAGTTGAACGGTCGTTATGACGGTTCGTCCCGTTTCATTAATGACAAGAGTTGGGGATTTTTCCCGTCATTGTCAGTCGGATGGAATATAGCACGTGAAGATTTCTTCAGGAATATAGCCGATAAAGCTCATATTGATGTATTGAAATTAAGAGGTTCATGGGGGCAGTTGGGTAATACGGATACTAAGGATGCATGGTATCCTTTCTATCAGACGATGCCACAAGGCACTGATTATAACTGGTTGGTGAATGGAAAAAGACCGAATTATGCAAGCCTACCCGGTATCGTCTCCAGCTTGAAGACTTGGGAAACGATTGAAACCTGGGATATCGGTTTGGACTGGGGGCTGTTTAATAATCGCTTGACCGGTTCGTTCGACTACTTTGTGCGTTGGACGTATGATATGATTGGCCCGGCTCCGGAATTGTCTTCCGTACTGGGTGCTACTCCTCCGAAAATCAACAATTCCGATATGAAATCCTATGGTTTTGAGCTGGAACTGGGGTGGAGAGATATGATTGGTGATTTCTCTTATGGTGCTAAATTTACGTTAGCCGATGACCAACAGAAAATCACTCGCTATCCGAATGAAAACAACAAACTTTCCGAAGCATATTATCCGGGAATGATGAAAGGAGAAATCTGGGGATATGAAACGGTAGGTATCGCACAATCACAGGAAGAGATGGACGCTCACTTGCCAAAGTGGATCAGTCTTCTTTGGGAAGCAAGTGGGGAGCAGGTGATATCATGTATAAGGATGTAGACGGCGATGGAGTGATCTCGACAGGTGAAAATACCACAGAGAAACCCGGTGACCGTGTGATTTTGGGCAATAATACACCTCGATTTAAATATGGTATCACGTTGGATGCAGCATGGAAAGGTGTCGATTTCCGCATATTTCTGCAAGGAGTGGCCAAGCGCGATTATGTGTTGAGCGGCCCCTATTTCTGGGGAGCCAATGGAGTGGACGAATGGCAGGCTACCGGATTTAAGGAACATTGGGACTTCTGGCGTCCGGAGGGTGACCCGTTGGGTGCTAATACAAATGCCTATTATCCACGCGTATTGAAAAGTGATTCGAGAAACATGGCAGTGCAGAGCCGCTATATTCAGAATGCAGCTTACTGCCGTATTAAGAATGTTCAGATAGGCTATACATTGCCCAAGCAATGGACAAATAAAGCCGGAATGTCTTCAGTTCGAGTATACGTGTCAGGTGACAATCTGTTGACATTCTCTCATATGTCCAAGATTTTCGACCCGGAGGCTTTGGAAAGCACTTATGATGCGAATAATGGTAAACTCTATCCGTTGCAGCGCACCATCTCGGTAGGTTTAAATGTTAACTTCTAATTTTAAGGCTTATGAAACTGAAACATATTACATTACAAACAATCTTGATGGCAGGAGCTACGTGGTCGCTTACATCTTGTAATGATTTTCTGGATATGGCGCCTCTGGATCAGGTGACTCCGCAAGAGTATTTTAATACGACGGACCACTTGGTTGCATATAGTATTTCGCAGTACAACAACATCTTTTCAACGCATGGTGGATATGGAGTCGGTACAGTGAACAATGACCAGAATACAGATAATATGGTAGCCGGAGGATATTCTTCCACCTATTTTGAGAAAGGTCAGTGGCGTGTTCCTAATACTGGAGGTGGCTGGGATTTTACTCAAATTCGCTATTGCAATTATTTCTTCGAAAATGTGCTTCCTAAATTCGAGGCAGGCAAGATTGAGGGCAATTGTGAACAGATTCTTCACTATGTCGGCGAAATGTACTTTATCCGTGCATGGATTTATTACAGTAAACTGAAATCATTCGGAGATTTTCCAATTATAACCGAAGTATTGCCGGATAATCAGTCTGTTTTGACAGAGAAATCTGTTCGTCAGCCGCGTAATCTCGTTGCTCGTTTTATCATCAATCAGCTCGATTCCGCCGCCAAATATATGGTGGATGATATTTCAGGAAACAAAACGCGATTAACAAAGAATTGCGCGTTATTGATAAAGTCGCGCGTTGCTTTGTATGAGGCTACGTTTGAAAAGTATCATAAGGGAACAGGGCGTGTGCCGGGGGATGCAACCTGGCCGGGTAAGAGAATACATACCGATTTCTCCACGAACATGGATAATGAAATCAATTTCTTTCTGGATGAGGCTATGAAAGCAGCGGAACAGGTGGCTGATGATATTACTTTGACCAATAATACCGGTCTGACCAATCCGAAAAACATACCGGGGATTGTTGGCTGGAATCCATATTTCGAGATGTTTGCGGAAGAAGATATGAGTAGTTATTCCGAAGTTCTTTTCTGGAAGCAATATATGAATGGTGGTGGCGTGTCAATCACGCATGGCACACCGGCTTATATTTTTACTGGAGGTAATAATGGTATGCTGAAGAGCTTTGTAGACTGTTTTGTCATGAAAGACGGACTTCCCTATTATGCAGCAGGAGATGAATATAAAGGTGACAAAACTATCATGGATGTGAAAGAGAATCGTGATCTGCGTCTGCAAATGTTTGTTTTGGGCGAGAAGGATTTGCTTCCATCCAGTTCGACAGAAGAACCTGCACTTAAAGAATTCAAACAACCTAATATTATATCATTGGAAGCCCAAACATCTGATAATACCGGGTATCGGATTCGGAAATGCTTGACATATAATAATAAGCAGATTATTTCCGGTCAGTCGCAATCGACTACAGGGTGCATTATCTTTCGTGGTGTCGAAGCTTATCTGAATTATCTGGAAGCCTACTATTTGCGTAATAATAAGGTAGACGGTAAAGCGAAAAGCTATTGGGATGCAGTACGCAATCGGGCAGGCATTACAGGCAATTTCCAGACAACCATTGACAATACCGATATGAATAAGGAGACGGATTTGGCCGCTCATCCCGGTTCGTATGAAGTGGATGCTACCTTATATAATATCCGTCGCGAACGTCGTTGCGAGTTTATTGGCGAAGGAATGCGTTGGGATGACCTGGTGCGTTGGAGAGCTTGGGATGGCGTACTTACTAATAAGTTTATTCCTGAAGGGTATAACTTTTGGGAAGAGGCTTATAAAACTTATGAACTTCCGGAAGACGTTACTTTAAAAGATGATCCGGATGATGCTACTTCTAATATTTCCTCCAGAGCATTCAAGTATATTCGTCCTTTTAGCAAGGTGAGAATCAATAATCAGGTATATGATGGATATTCTTGGGCTAAAGCCAACTATTTGAGTCCGGTTGCTATTAATGAAATGAGACTTGCGTCTCCTGATAATAGTACAGATAATTCTGTTATTTATCAGAATCCGTATTGGAAAAAGTGGGTGGCACTGCTCTCGAATAGGTTGATATAAATATAGGTTACACGATAGAAAGAATGAAAGGCGTAGAAAGAGAGTTGATTCTCTTGTCTACGCCTTTATTATTTTATGGATTGAAGTGGTGAATTACTTCACTTCCCAAGTATCATTAGTCATTAGCAATTCCTGGAAATTATGATATTTCTTCTTGCCTTTGATTTCTTCAATCTGTCCAATTACAGCATCATTGTAAGTTGGAGCATCTACATCGCGGATCACACCGAGTGCAATCGGGAAATCAGGACCTTCCATTAACGCCAGTTTCAATTGAAGCGTATTATCTTGGCAGTGAGCATCGTGAATAAGAATATCCTTTTCTGTGATACCATTCTCACCAAGTTTCACCACTTTCAGTCCGAAACCTTCCTGCATCAGTCCGAACTCTTTGTTTTCACCGAACAACATCGGTTTGCCGTGTTCCAGATAGATAGCGTTCTTGGCACGTCCTTCTTTGGTGGCTACAGAAGCATGAGTTCCATCGTTGAAGATCACGCAGTTTTGCAGAACTTCTACAACAGAAGCACCTTTATGATTGGCTGCTGCTTTCAACACTTCTACGGAAGCGGCACCATCTACTGCAATACAACGTGCGAAGAAACGTCCGCGGGCACCGAAAGCCAGCTCTGCCGGATGGAACGGGTCTTCTACCGTTCCGTAAGGAGATGATTTGCTGACGAATCCGCGTTCTGAAGTCGGTGAATACTGTCCTTTGGTCAGTCCGTAGATACGGTTGTTCAACAGAATCATGTTCAGGTCGATGTTACGGCGAACAGCGTGGATGAAGTGGTTACCACCGATAGCCAGACCGTCACCGTCACCGGAAATCTGCCAGATAGTCAAATTTGGATTGGCTACTTTTGCTCCTGTTGCAACAGCAGCGGCACGTCCGTGAATAGTGTGGAACCCATACGTATTTACGTAGTAAGGCAGGCGGGAAGAACAACCGATACCGGAAATGACGGCAATATTGTGCGGAGCTACTCCCAGTTCGGCCATAGCTTTGTGCAGTGAGTTCAGGAAAGCGTGGTCACCGCATCCCGGACACCAGCGAGGTTGGCCTGATTTATAATCTTGTACGGTATATACTTTATCGCTCATCTCTTATTCCTCCAATAATTTAGTGAATGCATCTATCAATTCTCTCGTAACGAAAGGCTGTCCTTTCACTTGGTTGAACTGGCTGATGTTCAATCCGGGTATCTTCATCCGTAAATAACCTGCGAATTGTCCCAGATTCTGTTCAGCTACTACGATCTTCTTGTATTTACGCAATACATCGGCTGTATTCTTCGGCAACGGGTTGATGTATTGGAAGTGTGCGAAAGCCACTTTCTTTCCATGATCGCGCATGAAGTCCATAGCCAGACGGAGATGCCCATAGGTACCGCCCCAGCCTACAATCAGTAAGTCTGCGTCTTCATCACCCAGTACTTCGAGTTCGGGGATATAGTCTGCAATTTTATCTACTTTAGTTTGGCGGAGATGAACCATCTTATTATGGTTTTCTGGTTCGGTAGAGATCGCACCTGTTTCATTGCTCTTTTCAAGACCACCGATGCGGTGCATGAATCCTTCAGTTCCCGGAATTGCCCAGTAACGTGCACCGGTTTCTTCATTGCGTTGGTACGGAGTCCAGTTACCAGCCATGTCCGGAGTCACGTATGGAGGATTGATGGCAGGATATTCATTTAAGTTAGGAAGTTTCCATGCAGCAGAGCCGTTGGCTACGAAAGCATCCGTCAGTAATACAACCGGAGTCATGTGTTCCAGAGCAATCTTACATGCCATGTATGCGGCATCAAAACAGTTCGTTGGTGAAGTTGCGGCAATCACCGGCATCGGGCTTTCACCATTACGTCCGTAAAGAGCTTGCAATAAGTCTGTCTGTTCTGATTTAGTAGGCAAACCTGTTGACGGACCGCCACGTTGCACATTTACAATCACTAATGGAAGTTCGCCAATTACAGCAAGGTTCATGGCCTCACTCTTCAAACAAACACCGGGCCCGGAAGTAGTCGTTACAGCCAAAGCACCGGCAAAAGCGGCACCAACGGCAGAAGCACAACCCGCGATTTCATCTTCGCACTGTACGGTTTTTACTCCCAGTGATTTATGTTTAGCTAATTCGTGCAGAATATCAGTGGCCGGAGTGATAGGATAAGAACCCAAGTAGAGTTCCAGACCTGCTTTCTCGGCAGCAGCAATCAAGCCATAAGCAGTTGCTTTATTTCCGTTGATATCTGTATAAAGTCCTTTTGATTTCGGAGCTTTACTTTCAATCTTATAAGTAGAGACAGAAGCATGTGTGTTGGCACCATAGTTGAAACCATCGTTTAATACCTTAATATTAGCTTCTGCAATTTCGGGCTTCTTGGCGAATTTCTCACGCAACATTTTTTCAGCAGCGGCAAGGTTGCGGTTGAACAACCAGCAAACCAATCCGAGTGCGAACATGTTCTTACAACGGAGTGCTGATTTATTGTCTAGTCCGGAATCTTTCAGGCTCTCTTTACACATGGAAGAGATGGGAACTTCAAGTACTTCCTGTTTTACGCCTAATTCCTCAAAAGGATTGTCAGTCTTGAATTGTGCCTTTTCCAAATCTCTGGCTTCGAATGAGTCGGAGTCGGTAATGATAAGTCCTTGCGGTTTACAGAATTTGATTTGTGTTTTCAGTGCGGAGGGGTTCATCGCTACTAATACGTGGCAACGGTCTCCGGGAGTGTAAACCTGTCCGGCACCGATGTGAACCTGAAAACCGGAAACACCGGTCAGTGAACCTTGCGGGGCGCGGATGTCTGCCGGATAGTCAGGGAATGTACAGATGTCATTTCCTACCGTAGCCGACACGTTCGAGAAGATGTTGCCGGCCAGCTGCATACCGTCACCGGAGTCGCCGGAGAAACGTACTACGACTTCCTCCAATTCTTTAACCATCATTTCGTCTGCCATAACTTTAATTACTATATTTAATTTAAAAACTGATTTTACTTTCAATTTGTGAGCGCAAAGGTCGGAAAGTTAATCGAATTATCAAAATAAATCGAACTTTATTGTCCTATTGACGCTAAATATTTGAGATATTTGAAAGGAACCTGTATTTTTATTCTTGTTAAATCAACAGAAACCGTTATCTTTGCAACCAAAATAAAAGCGGCCTTGTAGTTCAACGGATAGAATAGAAGTTTCCTAAACTTTAGATAGGGGTTCGATTCCCCTCGGGGCTACTACGAAGAATCTGTGAGAAGTTGTTTTGTTTTGCTTTCATATCGTATCTGGTTTTGAGTTTAACAATGGCTTCTTTTAAAGATGAACGTCTTATAGCTTCTATTTGTTTTAATAATCAATAGAAAAAAGCCTCTACCGAATGTTCGGAAGAGGCTTTTTCTATTTTTGGAATTTATTATTCTTCCGTAGTTACTGGTACGACTTTTTTGTTCTTCATCATGTTGTATGCAATCGGAGATGCAATGAACAAGGAAGATAAAGTACCGATAACAACACCCAAGATCATTGCGAATGCAAAGCTGCGGATTGAATCACCGCCAAGGATGAAGATACACAGCAATACGATCAACGTACTCAATGAAGTATTGATGGTACGAGCAAGTGTAGTATTCAATGAATCATTGAACAACTGACGTTTGTCACGTTTCGGATACAGGCCGAAGAACTCACGTACACGGTCGAAGATTACCACCTTATCATTGATAGAGTAACCGATAGCTGTCAGGATAGCACCGATAAACGTTTGGTCAATTTCCAGTGAGAATGGAACGATACCCCATAACAATGAGTAAGCACCGATAATCATGATGGTATCGCATGATAGAGCTACGATAGAGCCAATACTATATGCGATGTTACGGAAACGGATTAAGATATACAGACCGATAGCGATCAAAGCCAGTACTACGGAATAGATGGCACCTGTTTTGATATCGTCTGCGATACTCGGACCCACTTTTTGAGAACTTACAATACTACCACCAGTGTGATTGTCACGGTCGATAAAGGTAGCTAGAGTGATGTTTTGAGTCAGCACAGGTTTCAAAGTCTCATATAAATATGCTTCGATTTGAGAGTCAACATCGTTTCCTGCATCTTCAATACGGTAGTTGGTGCTGATACGTACAGTTTTCTTATCTGTACCGATAGCGATAACACTAACGTTAGCATCACCGAACTTGCTGGAGATCAATTCACGAATCTGTTCGGGTTCTACCGGATTCTCGAACTGTACCTTGAAGTTACGTCCACCGGTAAAGTCGATACTCTGGCTTAAACCGCGCATGGCAAATGAACCGATACAAACGAGGATGATGGCTACAGTGATGATAAGGGATTTTTTGTTTGTTCCCATAAAATCAAAACGTGTGTTGGTCATCAAGTTTCTTGAAACAGGGGTTGTGAATGTAAGGTTCAATAGTTTGTCCTTGTTCATGAAGTGTTCGTAAACTATACGGGTCATGAACACAGCGGTGAAGAAGGATACTAGAATACCGATAATCAATGTCGTAGCAAAACCACGGATCGGACCGGTACCGAAGTTAAACAGAATGACACCTGTGATGATGGATGTCAGGTTCGAGTCGAAGATAGCGGAGAATGCGTTGGAATAACCGTCAGCAAGTGCTTTCTTCACACCCTTGCCGGCACGAAGCTCTTCTTTTGTACGTTCGTAGATAAGTACGTTCGCATCCACTGCCATACCTAGTGACAACACCATACCGGCAATACCGGACATTGTCAATGCTGCCTGGAAGGAGGAGAGGACACCTAATACGAAGAAGAAGTTCAGGAACAATGCACCATTGGCAATCATACCCGGTATGAAGCCGTACATCATACACATATAGATCATCAACAGAATCAGAGCCACTACGAATGAGAATACACCTGCATTGATAGATTCCTGACCCAATGACGGACCAACGATATCTTCCTGTACGATGTGAGCCGGAGCCGGCATCTTACCTGATTTCAATACGTTTGCTAAGTCCTTTGCCTGTTCAGGAGTGAAATGACCTGTAATCTGTGAACGTCCACCTGTGATTTCAGAGTTTACGTTTGGTGCAGAATATACATAGTTGTCAAGAACGATAGCGATAGAACGACCGATGTTCTGTTTGGTCAGCTGTGCCCAACGACGTGCACCGTCAGAGTTCATTGTCATGCTGACAGCCGGTTTGCTGTATTGGTCGAATTCGTCTTTTGCATCTGTTACTACATCACCTTCCAACGGAGCTTTACCGTTGCGTTCGGTAGACTTGATAGCATATAATTCGAACGTCTGTCCTTTCTTGTCAAATTCAGAAGGAGAAACACCCCATTTCAAACGAAGGTCTTTCGGGAGTTCTGCTTTAACTTCCGGCATAGCCAGATATTTGTTGATATCAGCAGTGTCTTTGTAGTTAGCGTAACCGATCACAGGACCTTGTCCGCTAGAGTTCAACTGCAGGATAGCCAACAGAGGGTATTGCTTTTTAATTTCTGCCAGGTTAGCTGTTGAATTATCTTCAGTAGTTGTAGCATCTCCTTTCAGGGCAGCAGCAAGACTGTCGGCAGCACTTACGCTTTTCTTGGCCGGAGTAGCTTCTGCAAGCGGAGCTTCTTTGGTGGAATCTACAGCGGTAGAGTCTGCACCTGTCTCCTGCGCTAATACAGCGCGCAATTTAGCATCAGCAGATTGCATAGCAGGAAGAACTTCTTTAGCTGTATAAGTTTCCCAGAATTCCAGGTTAGCAGAACCTTGGAGAAGTTTTCTCACACGTTCCGGCTCTTTGATACCCGGCAATTCCACCATGATACGACCCATTTTGTCTTCCAGGCTCTGGATATTCGGCTGAACAACACCGAAACGGTCGATACGTGTACGAAGTACGTTATATGAGTTTTCAACAGCAGCTTTTACTTCTGCTCTCAATACTTTTTCAACTTCTGCATCCGATGATTTCTGGTTAACTTTGTCTTTCAACTGTTGTGTTGCGAAGAGTTCGGAAAGTTTTGCGTTAGGAGCAGCTTTGTGGTATTCTCTGACAAATAGCGTGATGATATCATCCTGACTGTTTACAGCCTGTTTTGCAGCTTCTGCCAATGCATTGTTGAAAGCTTCATCCGGCTTGTTGTCAGCCAGTGCTTTGATAACATCAGGTACAGAAACTTCAAGGATAACATTCATACCACCTTTTAGGTCCAAACCTAAACTGATCTCCATCTCACGACATTGTTTCAGCGTCCAGTTACCCAACCACACTTTCTCATTGGAGAGAGAGTCGAGGTAGTCTTGTTCCACTTTCGGGTCGCCGTTCGCAATTTCTTTCGCCTTGTTGGTATAATGGCGTGTTACGAAGGAGAAGGAGAGATAGAACACACATACCAGTGTGAGTAATACCGCAAAAACCTTTACAAATCCTTTGTTTTGCATTTTACTTTTAATTTATGATGATTACTTTTTTAATTTAATTTTCAGTTAAATTCTGTCGTATACAAGTCCTTTTTGCCGCATACAAGGCTGCAAATATAGTTTTTTTTTCACATTCATATGTAATAAGCCCTCAAATATTTGATGTTTAAGGGCTTTTTTGCTGAATTATTTCATTCCTCTGTTTTCTCAGTAGTGGTTCCAGGCTTGGTTCCGCTCCACGGAAATTCTTATAAAGCACCATCGGGTCTTCGCTGTCTCCCTTCTCCAATACGTTATGGCGGAACAGGTCGGCGGTGTTTTTATCAAAAATACCATGTTCTTTGAAAGCTTCGAAAGCATCATTGTCCAATACGTTGGCCCATAGGTAACTATAGTATCCGGCTGCGTATCCGCCAATGATATGATTGAAGTAAGTCACGCGATAACGCGGTGCTATTTCGGGAATCAAGTTAAGCTTGTTCATCGCTTCTTTTTCGAATGCAAGCATGTCCAAATTCTTTACATCTGTCATCGTGTGCAGGTTCATGTCGAGGATGGCGGCAGCCAGTAATTCGGTGGTCATGAAGCCCTGGTTGAAAGTTTTCTGTTGCAGTATCTTCTCGATGATTTCGTCGGGTATCACTTCTCCTGTCTGATAATGTTTGGCATACATTTTCAGCACTTCGGGTTCAGTCGCCCAATGTTCGTTGATTTGAGAAGGAAGTTCTACAAAGTCACGTACCACGTTGGTTCCCGATGTTCCTTTGTATTCGCATTTTGTCAGCAGTCCGTGCAGAGCGTGACCAAATTCGTGAAACAGGGTTTCCACTTCATCCATGGTCAATAAAGAGGGGGTGTCGCCTACCGGCTTGGTAAAGCTGCAAACGTTGCATACCAACGGACGGGTTGTTCCGTGTTGCTCACGATAGTTGCTCATCCATGCACCACCGCTTTTCCCGGGACGTGGGAAATAGTCTACATAGAAGATACCGAGCTGGGAACCGTCTGCGTCTTTCACTTCAAAGACTTCTACATCAGGGTGATAAGTTGGTATGCCTTCCAGTTTGCTTAGGCGTGATACCATATAGTTTGTTGGCGACTGCGAAAGCTCCTTCGCGTACATTCTCCAGTTTGAAGTAAGGTTTTGTATCCTCTTCAGACAGGTTGTATTTTTCTTTCCGTAGTTTTTCGGTATAATACCACCAGTCCCATGCTTCTAGTTTTTCTCCTTTTCCTTCCTTATCCATTAATTTCTGAAGTTCGGTAGCTTCTGCTTTTGCTTTTGGCAGTGCGTAGCTCCAGAGGTTATTTAAAAGGCTCATTACGTTGTTGGCGTTCTTTGCCATGGTTTCATCCAGGACGAAGTTTGCATAACAGTCGAAACCTAATAAGTTCGCTTTTTCCAGGCGGAGAGAAACGATCTTGCGGATGTTTTCCTTGTTATCGTTTCCGTCGTTGTTGTTGCCGCGGTTGATATAAGCTTTGTATATTTGCTCCCGGAGCGGGCGATTTTCAGAATATTGCAGGAAAGGCAGACGGCTGGCATTGTGCAGGGTGAACAACCATTTTCCCGGTTGTCCGGCTGCTTTCGCTTCTTCGGCCGCACTTTGGCGGAACCATTCAGGCAATCCTGCCAGATCTTCTTCCTTGTCAACGAAAAGTTGGAAGGCATTATTCTCATTCAGCACATTGTTGCTGAAAGTGATGCCAAGTGTAGAAAGCTCCTTGTTGATTTCGCGGAGGCGAGTTTGGTCCTTTTCGCCAAGGTTCGCTCCGGAACGGATAAATCTTTTATAAGTCTTGTCCAGCAGACGTTCTTGTTCCGACGTCAGGTTCAATGAATCTTTCTTTTGGTAGACATCGTTCACCCGTTTGAATAGTTTCCCATTCAGGGAGATATTGTCATTATGTTCCGAAAGAACCGGTGCCAGTTTGATGGAAAGTGCGGTCAGCGAATCAGTAGTTTCCGCATCTGTCATATTGAAGAAAATGATGCTTACCCGGTCTAAGATGGGTGCGCTGTTATCCAAAGCCACAATCGTATTTTCGAATGTCGGAATTTCCGGGCTTTCGATGATGGCTTCGATATTTTGATTCTGTTCTTCTATACCTTTTAGAAAGGCAGGTTCATAGTGCTCTAATTTAATCTTGTCGAAAGAAGGAACACCATACTCGGTTTGAAACTCTGTAAAGAAAGGATTGCTTTCTGTTTTCGTAGCACAGGAGTACATCATACAACTTACTGCTAAAATGGTTAGTGTCTTTTTAATCATCATAAGTGTTTTTTATTAGAGTTTTCAGTTCTTATCGTTTACTGATATAGCACCAGATCGGGTAATGGTCTGATGCCTTGATAGACCGGTCTACCGTGCAATTGTAGGCTTTCAGGTTGGGGCTGATCAAGATATTGTCTATGCGGAAATAGAACTTGTTCTGATTGTAGGAAATACCTAATCCTTTACCGGACTGTGTGAATGCATCATCTAGTTTTGAGTCAGGATGCGATGGGTATATGAGATAGAACCGTCGTTGAAATCGCCGCATACTATGGTTGTCGGATATTTACTTTCTGCAATGGTTTTAGCCACAGAATCTGCTTGTGTAGCCCGGATAGCCGATGCTTCCGCCAGTTTTCTTATTAATTGCCTAAGTCCGGTTTTTACTTTCTTGGCATTCGGGTCTTTAATCATATCCTCATACATCCCTCTGTCTTCTTTGGTGAGCTTGTTGGATTCCAGGTGGTTGTTGATTAATGTAAGAGTGTCGTTATTCACATTCAGTACATATTTCATGGAGCCGTTATAATTACTTTCATATTCGATGGGATGTATCGAGAGTATGGGGAACTTAGAGAAACAGGCAAGTTGCACGTCTCCTTTCCCTTGTTGGTGGACGGATTGGTAAGGATAGGCTTTCAATGCTTTTTTAATGTCCTGTTCCGTCAGGTATTTCTTGTTGGTAGCGGTGTTATATTCTTGCAGACAGATAATATCGGCGTTACTATCTACAAGATAAGACAATACCGGGTTTTTTCCATCTTTCTTCTCCAAATTGTTGAAACTCATTACGTTGTAGGATAGGATTTTGATGCTTCCTTCCGGTATGTTTTTTGTGGTGGAGTTAAAAGGAATATAAGTCCGTATCTGCGGAATACAAATTAGAAAACCGATGGCAGGCAAGAGCGCATAGCGGTAATTGACAAATGCCCAGAAGCCGATAAAAATCAGATTAATCGTCAGGAATATCGGAAATGCAAGTCCCAAGCTGGAAGCAAGTGGGTTTATTTTCGGGTTAAGGTAAGGGCTATAAGCGCTTAATATCAACGTTCCCACGAAGAGAGCGTTGACAGCAAGTATCAGATATGCGACAAATTTGCCAATATGTTCCATTCTTTTATCTTTTGCTTGCGTCGAACAAGCTTTTCTTTTCTTCAGTTGTCAGACTGTCGTAACCGGATTTCTTTAGTTTTTCCAAAATACGGTCCACTTCATCAGACTGTGCTTTTTTGTGGGCATTGTAATCATAATCCTTCTCGCGACCGGTGGCACTGTTTCCATAGTGTACCTTCATTTTCGGTTTCCGTTTCCATGTTTTCTTTTGAAACAAGGAAGTGAAACCATCCAGAATCCAGTTGATCCAGGAAGTCAAATCAGTTCCTTTACTTAGGCTGGCGGCAAACCAAAGTCCTGCAAGAGCACCGCCCAGGTGGGCGATATGTCCTCCGGCATTACTTGAGGTGATGGATAATACATCGATTCCGATAACAACCAGTGCCAGATATTTGAGACGGATAGCACCGAAAAGAAAAAGTTGCACCCTGTAATCTGGTTCACGATAAGCCGTAGCGGCTACGATGGCTAATACGGAAGCTGATGCTCCTACCAATGTTGCACCCGTCACTTGCGAACTGAATAAAGGAAATACATTGTAGGCAACCATATACAGTAAACCTCCACAGATACCTCCTAATACATATAGTCCTCTTAAATGTTTGGCCGAGAAAAAGTAGAGAAACAAACTTCCGAACCAATACAGCCAGAGCATATTGAATAAAATATGCAGGATACCGGCATGCATAAACATATAAGTAAATAACGACCACGGCTGATGAATAAATCCGATAAAGGATGCCGGCAGGGCAAATATACCGAATATATCGGGGGTACTTACTTCAAACAGTCGCAAGAAAACGTTAATCAACGTGCCAATCACAAAGATGCCTACGTTGATATAAATCAGTTGGATGAAAATATTTCCTCTTCTGAATGTCTCCTTTAAATCAGCTATAATATGTCCCATTGTTATTGCTTTTTTTTCTCCAATACAAAATCAGGATCAATCCAAATAACATTCCTCCCAGGTGAGCAAAGTGAGCGACATTGTCTCCGGCGCTATTGGCAAGTCCTGACCATAATTCAATCGCGGCGTATCCTATAACGAAGAACTTCGCTTTGATAGGAAATGGCAGCGGGAAGATAAACAACCGGTTATTGGGAAATAACATACCGAATGCCAGCAATATGGCGTAAACGGCTCCCGAAGCACCTACGGTGGTCATCATGTTCAGATACTCTTCTATGGGGACAACGCCATAGCCTATTAGGTTAATGTGCGTATGTTGGCTAAGCTCCGTTACATATTGAATATACTGCACTCCTTCCTGGATAAGTCCCGCACCGATACCGCAGAGAATATAGTAAAAGAGGAAACGTTTGGGTCCCCAGGTTTGTTCGAGAATCGGTCCGAACATAAAAACGGCAAACATATTGAAAAAAATGTGGCTGAATCCGCCGTGCATAAACATATAAGTGATAAGCTGTGCCGGATTAAAGTCACTTGCAAGGAAAAAATGTAATCCCAGATAATTCGTTAAATCCAGGCCGTAACGTTGGGCTACGATTGTCCCGAAAAATACTAGTACATTGATAATTATCAGGTTTTTAGTTACAGTTGGCATAATTTTTATATTCTGAATATTTAAGTAATGAACGCAAAAGTACGAATAAATTCTGTTTTAAAGCATGGAAAAGCTTCCCTATTAGCTCTTTTTCAATAATTTGCTGCGTTTTTTTTATGTTTTTATTTGATATGTTGTTTTGTTCGGCTATATTTGTGGAATCAATCCATTGTGGGATAATCTTTTGTGTAACATATATATTAATTAATCATTTTACGTATCATGAATAAGTCTGATCTTATTAGTGCAATGGCTGCTGAAGCTCAAATGAGCAAAGCCGATGCAAAGAAAGCACTTGATGCTTTCATTTCTTCAGTTACTAACGCTATGAAAGCTGGTGACAAAGTATCTCTCGTAGGTTTTGGTACTTTCTCAGTAAGCGAAAGAGCTGAAAGAACTGGTATTAACCCTTCTACAAAGGCAACTATTACTATTCCTGCTAAGAAAGTAGCTAAATTTAAAGCTGGTGCTGAATTGTCTGCAGCTGTTGAATAAACATATAGTTGAAAGAAATTAAGAGAGGAGACGTGATGCGTCTCCTTTTTTTGTATCTTTGCGCGCAAGAAATAACTTGATTATGAAGATAGAAGATAAACTTGTAGCGTCCGTTATCAGCGGACTCAAAGCACTTTACGGTCAGGAAGTCCCTGAAAAGATGGTGCAGTTGCAAAAAACGAAGAAAGAATTTGAAGGACATTTGACGCTGGTGGTATTTCCTTTCCTGAAGATGTCAAAAAAAGGACCGGAGCAAACGGCACAGGAAATCGGTGAATATCTGAAGGCAAACGATCCGGCTGTAGCAGCGTTTAATGTGATAAAAGGGTTCTTGAACCTGACTATTGCATCGGCTACATGGATTGAGTTGCTGAACGAGATTCAGGCAGATGAACAGTACGGCTTAGTGCAGGTCACTGACGCTTCTCCATTGGTGATGATTGAATATTCTTCTCCGAATACAAATAAACCGCTTCACTTGGGACACGTGCGTAATAACCTTTTAGGCAACGCATTGGCTAACATTGTAGCGGCAAACGGCAATAAGGTAGTCAAAACAAATATTGTAAACGACCGTGGTATCCACATCTGTAAGTCCATGCTGGCATGGAAGAAATACGGAAACGGTGAAACTCCTGAAACTTCGGGTAAGAAGGGTGACCACCTGGTAGGTGATTATTATGTATCTTTCGATAAGCATTATAAAGCGGAAGTAAAGGAGCTGATGGCTAAATTTACAGCGCAGGGAATGAATGACGATGAAGCGAAAGCAAAGGCTGAAGCTGAATCTCCATTGATGCAGGAAGCCCGCGAAATGCTGGTGAAATGGGAAGCCGGCGATCCGGAAGTACGCGGATTGTGGGAAATGATGAACAACTGGGTATATGCAGGATTCGACGAAACCTACAAGAAGATGGGTGTCAGCTTCGACAAGATCTATTACGAATCCAATACTTACCTCGAAGGAAAAGAAAAGGTAATGGAAGGTCTGGAAAAAGGTTTCTTCTACAAGAAAGAAGACGGTTCCGTATGGGCCGACCTGACTGCCGAAGGACTGGATCATAAGCTCCTTCTCCGTGGTGACGGTACTTCTGTCTACATGACTCAGGATATCGGTACGGCTAAACTTCGTTTTGCCGATTACCCGATTAATAAGATGATTTATGTAGTAGGTAACGAACAGAACTATCACTTCCAGGTGCTTTCTATCTTGCTCGATAAACTTGGTTTCGAATGGGGTAAGAGTCTGGTACACTTCTCTTACGGAATGGTGGAACTGCCGGAAGGTAAGATGAAATCCCGTGAGGGTACGGTAGTTGATGCTGACGACTTGATGGAGGAAATGATTGCCACTGCTAAAGAAACTTCACAAGAACTAGGCAAACTGGATGGTTTGACACAGGAAGAAGCTGATGATATTGCCCGTATTGTGGGTCTGGGAGCATTGAAATATTTCATTCTGAAAGTCGATGCCCGTAAGAATATGACATTCAATCCGAAAGAATCTATCGACTTCAATGGTAATACAGGTCCGTTTATTCAATATACTTATGCACGTATCCAGTCTGTACTTCGGAAAGCTGCCGAATCAGGTATCGTAATTCCTGAACAGATTCCGGCTGGTATTGAATTGAGTGAAAAGGAAGAAGGGCTGATTCAGATGGTTGCCGACTTTGCGGCTGTTGTAAAACAAGCCGGTGAAGATTACAGCCCGTCTATTATTGCTAATTATACTTATGACTTGGTGAAAGAATACAATCAGTTCTATCATGACTATAGTATTCTGCGCGAAGAGAATGAGGCAGTGAAAGTATTCCGTATCGCTCTGTCTGCTAATGTAGCTAAAGTTGTTCGCTTGGGAATGAATTTGCTGGGTATCGAAGTTCCTTCCAGAATGTAAGACTTTCTCTGAACAAAATAGACTTCTGCGGGGTTTCTTTTATATATATAAAAGGAACCTCGTATGTTTTACTCCCCCCATCCATTGCTTCGGAAGAGAGAAACGGAAACTGCTACTGTCTCTTATTCCGAACTGCTGTTTGACCTGATTTATGTTTTCTCGGTCACGCAACTTTCACATTATCTGCTTCATAATCTCACTTGGGAAGGATTATTGAAAGAAACAATCCTGTGGTTTGCAGTCTGGATGTTGTGGCAACATACCATCTGGGTGACTAACTGGTTCAACCCGGATACCCGGCCGATACGTATTCTTCTTTTTATCAGTATGCTGGTGGGGCTGGTGATGGCGGCTGCCATTCCTTATGCCTTTACTTACCGGGGATTGATATTTGCTGTCTGCTATGTTCTGATACAGGCAGGGAGAACACTTTATATTATCGGGGTGTTAGGAGATCATCATCTGGCTGCTAATTTTAAGCGAATTATGGGCTGGTTCTGTATATCTGCCGTCTTTTGGATTACGGGTGCCATATTGCAGGGAGAATGGCAAATTCTACTGTGGATTATAGCCGCCATCTGTGATTATACAGCCCCGATGCACGGATTTGCTTTACCTCGTCTGGGACGTTCGGACAGTAGCAAGGAATGGACTATTGAAGGGCATCATTTGGTGGAACGTTGCCAGTTGTTTGTGATTATTGCTTTTGGAGAAACTCTATTGATGACAGGAGCTTCTTTGAGTGAAGTAGAAGAATGGACGCCTCTCGTGATTATTTCTGCTGTCATATCTTTCATTGGTAGTTTGGCTATGTGGTGGGTTTACTTTGATGTGAGCAGTGAAGCCGGTAGCCGGAAAATACAGGAAGTGAAAGATCCCGGCAAGCTGGGGTTGATTTATAATGCAATTCATATCGTACTGGTGGGAGCATTGATTATTTGTGCGGTAGGAGACGAACTGATTGTTGCCCATCCCGAACAAGAAATGAGAGCGGAAGTTGTTTTTGTTCTGATTATCGGACCAATCGTTTATATTCTGGCAAATAGTATCTATAAATATGTCACGTGCCGTATGCTTCCTTTATCACATATTATTGCTGTAATAGCTTTGGCTTTACTGCTTCCCTGGCCTTATCACATTTCTTTATTGACGATGAATATCTTGGTAACATCTGTTTTTATATTCGTGATTGTGTTTGATATGCTATTCCCTAATAAAGGTTTTAAGATAAAATGGGAGCCGAAGATTTAATGATGAAAGCCTATTCATAACGGATAATACTTATATCCTATAATATTGTGGCTTAAAATAAAAACACAGTTCACACGAATTCTTGGTGAGTATTCAAGAAGTTGTGTGAACTGCGTAATTCGCGCCTTTCTAAACGGATGTCTATTATGTCTTTTTCATCGATGGTTCGCAATGCGAAGTCCCGATAGCGATTCCGTACAATATCCGGGCTGCTCTTATTTAAATCGTATCAATCTTTATTTGTACCAATCTTTATTTTGTTTCCCATTCGATGATACCCATCCAGAGAACTTGGGATATGATTGATCGATTCGTTTCCCTTCCTCTGGAACCGGGAGATTACTTACCGGCATATTGATAGCAAACGGCATCAAGTCTGCAGAAACATAATACATCCCTTCTTCTGGTCTGTAGATGTCTTTTCCGGTTCCCAGTAACGATAAGTCGGCTTTATCAGTCGGGGGATAATTTATCAGATGTAATTCTTTGCCTCTACCCTCGTTGGAACTGATGAAGATAAACGGGTTGTAAGGAGGTACCACCTCTTTCTCACTAGCTCCATCAAGCGTGATGGTTACAGTATATTCTTTCTTTGATTCATCAGTGATATTTTTGAATTTTGTCATGTCGTCATACAACAATATGGTTGGGTGAGACTGTCCAGGCTCTGTTTCTTTTCCTTCCATGTATATAGAACTTGATAAACCACTGGCATCAGGCCCCGTTATTTTTACACTCTTGATATTGCTGTTTGAGAGCTGTGTAATTGATATCCAAATCCGTTTTGCAGATAACCGCCACAGTGCTGTAAGATAAACTTGTCTTCTATTTCGTAAATGCGATTGTCAAGAGCATTTCGGGTCATCGTACTGGTGTACTTTACCATTACGTCATTCATATCGTAATCACCTAACTTAGGCCATAAGTCTTCAAAAGCCAGTGTACCGGAATAGGAAATTTTATATTGCTCGGGGATTGCTTCGGGGTCCTCAGGCAGTGCAGGCAATGCCGGGTCAATAGCATTCTTTTCTGACGTATGAATATAGAATATGGCATCTGCATAATCGAAGTCAATATTATCTTCGAATCCTACTGCTACAATCTGCCCGGACTGAGAATCACGGAGAGATATGGTCCTTTGTGTATTATTCGTGTTTAGATTCCTGGTAGAGTAGCGTGGCCCCATACCTTTTATGATATCGCCCACTTTGTCTTTATCTGTTTCTGAGGTGAGTTTGCTCTTGAATCCCATACCTTGAAGGCACCAGCCAATTGTGACTCCTGCAGGAAATTTGTCTTCGTATTCCTGTGTCTCTTCATTCCAATATTTGAGTTTTATTTCTTCTCCACACACTAATGCTCCTACCCCTAAAGTCTTGTAAACAGGAGAGGTGTTTGGGAATGCAATTATTTGTTTTATATCACTCGCGCTCTGGGGTGGATTGTTGGTCGGATAGGTGTAATATCCAACTGTATTGTACCATGCAGCAGAGCTGTTTATAAATACAAGGCTCACTTCGGTCGGGTTAACAATTGGAATATCTGAAGTCATTTTAATGGAACCATCAAAAAACTCCGGATAATTTGACTGATGTTCAGAACCTTGCTTTTACCGTTTTCATCTTTGACTGTAACCTTTCTGAAAAACATACTTGATGTTGTATAATACGTCTGCCGGAGGTATGTTTATTTTAGGCTCCAGATTGGTTGGTCTTCCGTTGTTATCCCAGTCTGCATCGGGAAGAACATGCCATTCTTTTAGATAGGTATGTTGGTTCACGGTCACTCCTCTGGTTTTTGATGCCGTTTGTGAACGTAAGGCAGTGATATATGCATCTTGATTAAATGAAAGCCGACGACTGTCGTCAATCGTTAGTTTTAGAGGAGATGCGGTGGCTAAATAATCCGATGATAACCATACTTCCGAGATGTCCGCCGGGATATTCATCTCTCCGCTGAATTTGCCTTCTTCGTCTGTAACTGCACGATAGATAGGCTCTATGTCCTTTTGGGACACGGTGCCGTCAGCTGAGTATTCAATGGGATCTTGATCGTAAATGTCAAAAAGGACACGATAATTGTCGCTTTTGAAACAATAATTGATATTCAAAGCAACGGCTTGGATCATGTTGAAGTCGAAGTATGCTTCTTTTGGCATATGCCTTCTCTCCCAGGATAAGTCACGCTCTTTATCCATGCAACTGATGGAAGATATGACAAGTACTCCTATCATTAAATACTTTAAAATTGTTTGCTTCATAAGTTTGTGTATTAAAAGATAAAGAGCAAATATATACATTTAATTATATAATTTGCTCTTTTTCTAGTTTTTTTATTTCTTTTTTGCGAATCGTCCTTTTTTTGTGGTCGCTGGTCCTTTTTCATCTTGTAATTTGATGAGTTCCAAACAGCTAGCTAAACTCAAATCTTGTGGGACGATATCTTTAGGAATTTTATAATTGGAACCCTTATAGGTAATATAAGGTCCGTAACGTCCGTTCAGAATCTCAAGTTCCGGCTCCTCTTCAAACGTCTTGATGTGGCGTTCCGCTTCTTTCTGGCGTTTCTCCAGAATCAGCTGTTCAGCCTCTTCCAAAGTAATTTCCATCGGGTCAAGTGTTTTCGGGAGCGATACATATACCTTATTGTGCAGGACATACGGACCGAAACGGCCTACACCTACACTTACTGATTTTCCTTCATATTCGCCCAGTGTACGAGGTAATTTGAATAATTCCAGTGCTTCTTCCAAAGTGATGGTTTCCATGGATTGACCTTTCTTCATTTGTGCAAAGCGTGGTTTTTCTTCATCTTCTACAGTACCAATCTGTACAACAGGACCGAAGCGGCCAATCTTAACAGAAACAGTCTTACCTGTTCCCGGTTCTTCTCCCAGAATACGTTCGCCTACTTTATGTTCCGTCTTGATTGCCAATGTCTTTTCTACAGACGGATGGAACTTATCATAGAAATTCTTCATGATAGAAGTCCATTTCACTTCTCCTTCTGCAATCTCGTCAAATTCCTTTTCTACGCTGGCGGTAAAGTTGAAATCCAGAATGTCCGGGAAATATTCGGTAAGGAAATCATTTACCACAGTGCCGGTATCCGTTGGGAATAACTTCGCCTTTTCTGCACCGGTAATTTCAGTATGGTTTTCATCCTTAATCTGACGATCTTTCAATGTCATGACATTAAACTGCCGTTCTTCCCCGTCTTTATTACCTTTTTCTCCACATATTCGCGTTGTTGGATGGTAGAGATAGTAGGTGCATACGTAGACGGACGTCCGATACCCAGTTCTTCCAACTTGCGTACAAGACTTGCTTCCGTATAGCGTGGAGGACGTTGGGTGAAACGTTCGGTTGCGATGATAGGGCCGTGTTCCAACTTCTGACCTTTTTTCAGAGGAGGAAGTAGGTGGCTCTCATCTTCCTGTTCGTTGTCATCATCATAAGATTCACGGTATACACGCAGGAATCCGTCGAACTTAATCACTTCGCCGATGGCTGTAAATACATCGCTACTGCCACTTATTGTTATGGTAGCAGTTGTCTTTTCCAGTTCCGCATCTGCCATTTGTGAGGCAATGGTGCGTTTCCATATCAAGTCGTACAGTTTCTTTTCCTGTGCTGTTCCTTCAACAGACTGGTTTTCCATATAGGTAGGACGGATAGCCTCATGCGCTTCTTGTGCACCCTTAGTCTTTGTTTCGAAATGACGGGGGTGTACGTAGCGGTCACCCATCATTTTGATGATAGCGTCTTTACTGCCTGCTGTCGCAAATTCCGAGAGGTTGACAGAGTCTGTACGCATATAAGTGATGAATCCCGATTCGTATAAGCGTTGCGCGAGCATCATGGTCTGCGCTACGGTATATCCCAGTTTGCGTGCGGCTTCCTGCTGCAACGTAGATGTTGTGAATGGAGCAGGAGGTGTTTTCTTGACCGGGCGGGTAGTAATATCGTCGATGGCAAAGCTTGCTCCCTGACATGCGTTGAGGAAAGCTTTTGCTTCTTCTTTTGTTTTAATACGGCGAGCCAGTTCAGCTTTCATCTCCACCAGTTTTCCGTCTGTGTCCGGAACGAGGAATACGGCAGTGATGCGATAAGCAGCTTCCGTTTGGAAAGCATGTATTTCACGTTCACGTTCAACGATCAGGCGGACAGCAACAGACTGAACACGTCCGGCAGAAAGTGCCGGTTTCACTTTTCTCCAAAGCACGGGAGAGAGTTCGAAACCTACGATACGGTCCAGAATCCGTCGTGCTTGTTGTGCATTTACGAGGTTGAGGTCAATGTCGCGTGGTTGTTCAATCGCTTTTAAAATAGCGCTTTTCGTAATTTCATGAAATACGATTCGTTTTGTGTTTTCCGGTTTTAGTTTTAAGACCTCATACAGATGCCAGGCAATCGCTTCTCCTTCGCGGTCCTCATCGGATGCGAGCCATACGGTTTCTGCGTCTTTAGCTTCTGTCTTCAGTGTGTTAACCAGAGCCTTTTTGTCTGCCGGGATTTCGTAGCTGGGTGTAAAATTCTTCTCTACGTCGATGCTGAATTCTTTTTTCTTCAGATCGCGTATGTGTCCGTAACTAGAAAGGACTTTAAAATCTTTCCCAAGAAACTTTTCAATCGTTTTTGCTTTTGCCGGAGACTCGACAATGACAAGGTTTTTTTGCATAATTCTTTCTTTTATAATGGCTTGTACCACAATATTCGGGGACAAAAGTAAAAAAGATTCTCCCTACCTTATATTATAAGGAGAATTTAATAAAATCTTAAGATTTACCAGTGTTGATGTTTACTCTTACATCTGTAAATCTTAAGATTTAGCTTAATGGGAGGATGCTTGCCGGCTTATTTTGTTGCGGATGAGGGGTCTTCCTTTATTTTCTTGAGAAATTCCGTCGGCAACATGCCGAATTGCTTCTGGAAACACTTGGCAAAGTAGGAAGAAGAACTGAACCCGACGAGGAATCCTATTTCGGTAACCCGATATTCTCCCTCCACCATCATTTTGCAGGCTTTCTTTAATCGAGTGACCTTGATGAAATCATTGGGAGTCATGCCAATAATGCCTTTGATCTTGGTAAATACAGAGGTACGGCTCATTCCCAGTTCCTGTGCCAGTGTATTTACCGAAAATTCGGAGTCCTCAATATTATTCTGGATGATTTCGGTACATTTATTCATAAATTCTTCATCCAGTTTATTGTGGACAGCGGAGTGCAGATCGGACAACGGAGTAGAGGCATACGTTTTCTGCTGACTTTCCCTTTTCTTGAGTAAGTTCAGCAATTGTGCTTTCAGGTGGAAAGGTGAGAATGGTTTCTCTATATATGCATCCGCACCGGCTTCCAGTCCTTTGATTTTACTTTCCGTATCCGTTTTGGCTGTCAGCAGAATGACAGGAACATGGGAAATATTGATGTTACTTTTAATTTTCCCACAGAGTTCGAACCCGTCCATTTCCTCCATCATCACATCACTGATGATGAGATCGATGTTGTTCTTTTCAAGAATTTGCAACGCTTCCTCTCCACTTGAAGCCGAAATGACGAAATATTCCTCGGACAGAATTTTGGAAAGGAAATCCAGAATCTCCGGGTTGTCGTCCACAACCATAATGGCATATTGTTTTTTCAACGGTTCACCGGGAAGAGTGCTTTCCAGTTCATTTTCTTCTATGCTGTTTTCTGGAATAATCGTATCTTCCACTCGTTTGGCCACTTGTGGCAAAGCAGTGATGGCCGCTTGTTTGGGGAAATATACAGAAATAGAAACACCGTTTTCACCGCCTTCCCTATCGCTGACTTCGATCTTTCCGTTCATCAATTGGACGAGTGAGCGTGTCATGTGAAGCCCGATACCAATGCCCAGTTTATTTATTTCACTGTTGTTCTTAACCTGATAGAATGCGTCGAATATTTTAGTCTTTTCTTGATCGGTGATGCCTATACCGTCATCGGTCACGGTGACTACTATCTCGGAATCCTTTTCTATAGTCGTAATACGAATCGTGCTTTTGGCATATTTCAAGGCATTACTTAGTAGATTGCTGATAATCTTGGTAAAAGCTTCTTCATCTATGACAATGCTCAGTTCTTCCGGGATAGAAGAAGTGTCAATCGCCACTTTCTTTTGTCTGGCAGATAATTCAAAAATGCAGCTTACTTTGCAGATTATTTCTTTAATCCGGTAACAGTCATACGATAGTTTATAAGATCCCGTATCTACTTTGCGGAAATCCAGCAATTGGGTGACAAGCGCATACAAGCGTTTGTAATTCTGTTCAATAATACTTAGGTATTCCCCATACACATTGTTGATACTTGAAGTTTTCATCAGGTATTCCAATGGGCCGATAATAAGGCTCAAAGGAGTTCGAATCTCATGAGCAATGTTAGTGAAGAAATCTATTTTGGAGTTATAGAGCTCTTTTTCTTTTTCATCGTTCAGCCTCTTGATACGTTCTTTCTGACGTTTCTCCGTGCGTTTTACGTAATACCATACGGTTAACATAATCGCAATCAACAGGACGAGGGCATAGATCAGATAAGCCAGTTGCGACCGGAAGAATGGAGGCAGCACCTTGATTTTTAGCTGTACTTCATTGCTGCTCCATAGTTTATCACTGTTCGTTCCCTTGATCCTTAATACATATTCACCGACGGGTAAGTTTGCATAGGAAAGATGGTTGTTACTTCCTTTAGTGAACTGCCATTCGCTGTCCAGACCTTCCAGCATATATTGATAATCATTCTCTTTGGGAGCAATGTAACTTAGTGCGGCAAAATCGAATCCGATCATGGACTGGTTATATTTCAACACAATCTCATCTGTATATCCTATGGACTGGTGAATAGGTGAATTGGGCGTGTCAGCCTGTATGTCTTTTCCGAAAATGGTCATATTAGTGAGGATGACAGGTGGATTGTATGTATTTTCTCTCAAGTCTTGCGGAAAGAAATAGCAGAAACCGTCTGTCGAACCCAGAAATAGTCTACCGTCAGAAGATTCAAAGCCGGAGCAGGGTGTGAATTGTTCATTGTATAGTCCGTTTGATTTCGAATAGGTTTTTAGATATTCTGTATCCGGATTGTATACAGCAAGTCCCTTATTGGTACTAATCCATAATAAGTCTCCTTTAGGGATAATGGAAGTGATGATTTTATTCGGCAACTTTAGGTAGTCGTATCTGGTAAAATCATCTGTTTCATCATTATATCTACAAAGTCCTTGCCCATAAGTTCCCACCCATAGTCGTTTCTTGTTGTCGATAGCTAGCGTGGTGATTACATTCTTTGTTAGTGAATTCGGATGGTCTGAACGTTGATAAGATGTTATCTTTTGGGTTCTGACATTGTATGAATATAATCCACTGATGCTTGTTCCTATCCATATTCTTCCGAAGTAATCTTCAATGATATCCGATATTTTGCCTGTAAAAGAACCGATTCTGATGAAATTGTTTTTTTCGGGGTTATAGTAACAGAATCCTGCAGAAGTGCCCACGTAAATACATCCATTACTGGCTTTATATAGAGTGAATACCCGTGAGGAGGGGATAGATGTTGAATCTTCCGGATTATTGAGAAAACTTTCCACTTTTCCTGTTTTTAAATCAATCACCTCCAAACCTCTTCCATAAGTGGCGGCATATAGTTTATCTCCGTCTACCAGCAGATCGTGTATACAATAGTAAGTTGTGCCTATACTGGCTGCATCCCGGAAAGGGGTAATTTCTTGAGTTTTGGCATCAAATCGGAAAATGCCATTGTCATCCGTACCTATCCAGTATTTATCATCTTTGTCTTCTTTGATAACATTGATTACTTTTCCTGATTGTGGCGTGGACGATGATGAACAGCTATAATATTTGAAATTATTCTGAAATGCCGAATAGAATTTGATTCCATCGAAATAGGAGCCCAGCCAGAGGCTTTCTTCCTTATCTATATAGATGGTATATATAAACTTATTGGCTCCGGTTCTTATTTTCAGATTCGGATTGTCGGATTGTATAATTTCTCCTTTGTCTGCTTTAAAAATTCCCATACCGTTGTCGGATGAAATGAACAACTCGCCAGGTCTGTATTCTTTAATGTCGTGGATATGATATAATAGGTTGTTCGGACTTCTGTCCCGGTAGTTGGTGAAAGTTTTAGCCACAGGATCGAACAGGTCGAGCCCGTTCTGAAAAGTTCCTATCCATAAATTGCCGTGTGAGTCTTCAAACACTTTCTGAATGGAATTATCTGATAAACTATTAGGGTGATTGCTCTTTTTGTAAGTGACGAACGTGTTTTTCTGTTTGTCAAAGCAGCATAATCCTTCCGAATAGGTTCCTATCCAAATGTTTTGTTTACTGTCTTGCTGCAATGTCATGATAATGTTTTGGGAGATGCTATTAATCTTTCCGGGAATATTCCGGTATACTCTAAGCCTGACTTTATCAGATGGAGAAAAACGGTAAAGCCCTTCTCCACTCGTTGCAATCCATACTTCTCCGTCACTCTCTTCTATCATATCGGTGACGTAGGTTTGTATCATTTCTCCAGTTTCAGTTTTGGCATGGAAAGGTTGGAAAGTGTCTGTTTTCGAGTCGTAAATGACAATTCCGGTATCCAATCCTATCCACATTCTGCCCCTGCGGTCGATAAATATTTTCTTGACGCTGTTACTGGTTGTTGCGTTGATATATTCTGATAGATAGTAGTTCTTGAATGCAATACCGTCGAATCTGCTTAATCCATCATCGGTACCGAACCACATGAATCCACATGAATCTTGCAAAATGCTGTATACTCTGTTGGCTGCCAGTCCATCATCCATTGTATAGGAGGTGGAGAAGATACGCTGCGCATTCACGACAAATGAATGCATGCACAGGATTTGTATAGTTATCAAAAGAACGATTTTTTTCATGGGGGATTCTTTATGTTGTATTAGTTTTCATTAGTATAGGACAATATTAGGAAGAATTATTAGCAAAAGCAAATGATAGGCTGTCTTTTTAGGTGTGGAATAAAACTTTTGAAAGTGAACAAAAAAATCGTTCAAATCTTGGATAATTATTGGTTAATATGGTTGTGGGCTTTGGGATAATTCATTAGTTGAAATTAAATCTCGCTTTGCATAGATTAGTATCTGTATATTCTATGTACATTTGTCTCGTTAGCATATCGGTTTTCGTTTGACTTAAGTTAAACGAAAGGATGACTTAAGTTGAACTATCGCCTGACTTAAGTCAAACGAAAATAGGAATGCGTTTTAGAAAATTAATCCATAGGAGAGAGGAATTTAATCTTTCCTATTGAAAAACTAATTGATAATGAGTGTAAATTATGATCTTTATGAAACTCCCGATCTTGCTAAAAGTGGGGAAGAACAGCCTTTGCATGCACGTGTCGTTTTGAAGGGCAGTTATACAGCCGAAGAATTTGTGGAACAAGTGACCGTATTTCAGCATATGCCCCATGCACAAGTGGTCGGCGTTATAGAAGCTATATCAAAAGAACTACGTCATTTGCTTTTGAAAGGATTTTCGGTAGAGCTGGGCGATATCGGTTATTTCTCCCTTTCATTGAGTGTTGACAAGAAAGTGATGGATCCAAAAGACTTGCGTTCACCGTCCGTATCTCTGAAAGATATTAATTTCCGTGTCAATCGGCAGTTTAAAAAGGATATTGAGAGTGAGATTGAATTACAACGTTATCATTCTCCTTTTCGTGTGAAGAACCCCTTGGATAGGGAGAGATGCTTACAACGGTTGGAAAAGTTCTTGGAAGACCATCCGTGCATCAACCGTCAGGATTATGCTATGCTTGTGGGAAAAACGAAGATACAGGCATTGCAGGATATCAATGCTTTTATCAAAGATGGTGTCTTGAAGAAGTATGGTTCAGGGCGTTCTGTAGTCTATATAAAGTAGGAATTGGTATAGTGACGGTATATGTATGGAATAGCGTCACTATCTAGTTGGTATACCGTCACTATATCGAAAGGATACCGTCACTCTTTTGAAAGATGTTTCTGCTTCCGTACAAGTGTCAGCGAATGTGGGGAGCGGAAGTAAGACAGCCAAATATATTGTAGGCAAGCAAATTTTGCAGGCAACTATTCTATTCTGTAGAAATATGGGACAGGGCATTCTGTGGTATATATAAAAAGCGACCTGATATTTTATAATAATTCAGGAGTCTATTATAAGAGGGGATTCTTTGGAATATCCTCTTTTTTGTGACTTCCGGATAAATTTAGTATAAAATTAAATATTCAATTTTTCTTTTTACGATATTGTTGCTCTTTTGTACATAATTAGCCTTGTTAAAGTGTTCTATTGCATACTTTTGTTTCGAAAAGGATAAAAACATAAGTTAACCTTACTGGAGTTTGGCAATAGCGGATGATATTCTGGTAAAACGTATTTTATCAGGGTATCAACTGAATTATAATACGGTATAAATCTAAAAGAAAATCTATGGGTATTCTAAAGTGTATATTAATAGCATGCAGTTGTCTGGTTTGGGCGACTCATGCTTTTTGTGTGGAGGTGAAAGATACGATTGAGTATCGTGCGCAAGTATGGGTGGATAAAATCGATTTGGAACGTTATGGCGGAGAAGCATCTTTTAAAAAGAATTTGCAGCAGATGTTTCATAATACAACCCGCTTTTGGAATGAAAGTCCCAATAAGTTTAACTATTATTTCCGGTTTGTTCCTGCTGACGAATTGTGTGTGTATGATATTCAGGGAGATAAAGACAGATACGGAGAGTTTCAGAGAAAGGCTTTCGGTCGGCTTGATTTGTCGAAATATGACTTTGTGTTGTTTCTGGCGTTGGGCGCAAAGAATGAAGGACTATCTTGTGGTGGCGGTGGAGCCAGTGGGCAGTCGGTGGTGATGTGTTATGTTCGTGAAGCTCATAACATTTTTACAGATGCGCTATATCCCGATCAGGGGACATATAGTAATCTAGGGCACGAGTATGGACATGTGCGTGGTGCTACAGATTTATATCAATATATGATTGCTGCAGAAGATAATCCGGTAAGTCATGAGAAATTAACTCCTCCTAAATGTAATATGGGGACTGGATATCGCGTCTGGAGTGATTATTGTTCGGCTTTATTCAATTATACAGCAAAAATGAGACCACTGGATAAAGACTTGTCGGACAAAGTCTTTCCTCGTAAACTAGTGATTAAAGTGGGTAAAATGGGGAAACCGTTATCTAATTGTACAGTGAATTTTTATGGAACTCGTGCCGGTGGTAAATATAATAAGCGGGATGTATATCCGAAAGCTTACAGAACATACACTACCAGTAAACGAGGCATAATTGAGATAACTGATTTGTATAAGTTGTATCATCCGGATATGACAGATGCCAATATTCCTCCCAAAGAACCACAAGATTTATTCCCATATTCTTATTGGTTTAGTTTTCTAGTAGAAATAATAGATGAGGTGGGACAAAAGAAATATGTATGGCTTCCTGATGTGGAACTACAGAGAGAGCATTTGGAAACAGGTAATGATACTTATACGGTTAATGTAACATTTTAAAAGTAAAGTAATATGTGCTGTAGTAAGCGAAATTTTATCTATTTGTTTTGTGGATTGATGTTGGCCCTTAATATACAAATGTTGCAGGCTAAGTTGGGAAATAAAATTATTTTTATTCCGGAAGATGATCTTAAAAAGCACGGTTTTGATGTTCCTGATGGTAGATTTGGCTATGATTGTATGGCAGAATCTGATAATCTAGTTATTTTCTGGGAGAGGTCTTTTGGCAAGGAACCTGCTGTAAACATGGATGAGAGTAAACGATTTTATCCGAATGAAATATTGAGTGAGGGCGAACGGTACTATCGTTATTTTGTAGACAAATTGAAATTTGTGCAGAAAGGGAAATCTTATACTGATAAGTATAAGATGATTATATGGATGTATGATGACAATGAGAAGACAGTCTATGGTGGTGCTCATGACAATGTCGGAATGACCTGGTTTCGTCCGTGCAGAATAAACGGGTATCCTTACTGTACACTTGCTCACGAGTTAGGGCATTCTTTTCAGTTTATGGTTGAGGCAGATGGTGGCAAAGGATTTCCGGGGACGACACTCTATGAGTATACTTCTCAATGGATGCTATGGCAGGTACATCCAGACTGGGTGACTATTGAGAATTATCATTTGAATAATTACATGAAACAGACACATTATACATTGTTTCATAAAACGAACCAATATTGCGCTCCGCAGTTTATGGAGTACTGGTCTTATAAGCATGGATTGCCGGTGATAGGCAGAATGTGGAGTGAAGCTTTAAAAGAAGAGGACCCAGTGTCCACTTATATGCGAATAACGAAGACTTCTCAAGATTTGTTTAATGAAGAAATCTATGATGCGGCAACTCGTTTTGTAACTTGGGATCTTCCCCGCATAAAATCAGTTTGTAGTTCTTATGCTAATGAGCATCGTTGTAAATTAAAGAAAATGGGGAACGGATGGTATCAAATAACAAAAGAATATTGTCCACAAAGTTATGGTTATAATGCAATTAGATTGAAGGTTCCTAAAGGAGGGACAGTCATAGACTTGACTTTTGAGGGAATGGCTGGAAATGAAGGTTTTTATTCGGAAAATAAGGCGTATGCAGGGTGGCGTTACGGCTTTGTTGCCATGCAGAAGAATGGAAAGAGAGTTTATAGTAAGATGAATAGAGCTGTAAATAGCGTGAATCAAACTGTTAATTTTATAGTTCCTGACGATACCCAGTTCTTGTGGCTTGTCGTGACAGGAGCACCAGATAAACATACGAAATATCATCAGAAAATGGAGCAAGTTGCTGAATGGCCATATCGGATAAAGATCAGTAAGACTTCATTTCATCCAGATACTTTGTAATGGAATGATTGAAGTATCTGGTTATGGAGGTTATTATTTGAGATGGGAAAAGTGTGGTATCGGATTGAAAAATATGATAATAAAGTACTTGATATTTATTCTATTTAGATGAAAGTGACCTGATAGTGAAAAGAGATTTGTTTGTAGAAATAAAATATGAGCAATAAAATGGTACATGATCTAGGATAATAATTGGTGAAATACAGAGCAGTAAGTGAAAAGATCTCACGTTTTACTATATTGTTGTTCTTTTGTACGCAATTTGCCTTGGTTTTACTGGCATACGTCTACCTTAGTGGCGCAGAAGATGATTTGATTGTTTTTTAAGACTAAGCTATATCTCTTTTGTATTAACCTTATTAATCTTTTATAATACTAATATTTATGAGTTGTAAATTATCTTTCACGTTGTTATGTATAGCTATGTTAGCTTCTTGTATCTCCACTAAAATGGATCCACCGCAACCGTATGGGGTATTGCCTACAGATCGTCAACTAGCTTGGCATGAAATGGAAATGTATAATATGATTGAATTCAATCAGAACAATGCACTTGATATTCATTGGGGATGGGGTAATGAGTCTCCGGAACTAGTGAACCCTGTAGATTTTGACGCAGAAAAAATAGTTCTTCTTGCAAAAAAAATAGGTTCGAAAGGATTTCTCATCAATGCAAAGCATCATGGTGGGTTCTGTATGTGCCAACGAAAACCACTGATTATAATATTTCTAAATCACCTTGGAAAGATGGCAAAGGAGATTGGGTTGGCGAATGGGCGAAGGCTTGTCGTCAGCATGGGCTTAAACTCGGACTTTACTTATCGCCGTGGGATAGAAATGCTGCATGTTTCGGAACGCCCGAATATCTGAAAATGTATAAGGAACAACTAACAGAATTGTGTACCAATTATGGAGAACTGTTTACTCTTTGGTTTGATGGTGCTCCAGGTGCCGGTGGTTCGGGATATTACGGAGGTGCTAATGAATATCGTGGCGGATTCATCGAATATTATGACTGGGATAATATTTATGCGATTGTCAGAGAACTCCAACCCAACGCTGTCATTTTTAATGACCCCGGACCTGAGTATCCGTTGGGTAGAATGAGGATGGATATGCCGGAAGATATAAAAAAACTTGTTGGGCAACATTATTCCCTGAAGGAAATTGGAACATGAGACCACGCCCTAATAGTGACGGTGAGCGGATTAAAATGTTGAATGAGGGACAACGACATGGGAAATATTGGATTCCGGCAGAGTGTGACTTTTCGCTAAAAAGGCGTTTTGCTTATCATACTACAGATAGCTTGACTACTAAAAGCCCTCAAAAATTATTTGATATCTATCTTGCGAGTGTTGGGTTGGGGCAGGGATTTGATATGTGTCTTCCTTTAACTCCAAAAGGAGTAATGGAGTGGAGAGATGTCAAATCTTTGGAAGGTTTCGCTGAATTAATGAATAAAACTTTTAGCAAAAATTTTATTAAAAGAGCACGTTTGGTGCCATCTAATGTGCGTGGGAATATAACTAGGCATTATGGTACTGCAAAGCTTACAGACAATGACCGGTATTCTTATTGGGCGACTGACGATACAGTAACAAATGCATCATTGATGATAGAACTTCCAAAGAAACAAGTTTTTAATCTGATAAAAGTGCGTGAAAACATAAAATTAGGTCAACGAATCGACTCTATGAAAGTCGATGCTTGGGTAGATGGTGGCTGGAAAGAAATAGCAGAGGCTACCAGCATAGGGGCGTGTCGAATTATTCGTCTTGAGAATGATTTGAATACAGACAGAATCCGTTTACGCTTTTTTGCCCCAGTAGCATTGGCTGTGAGTGAAGTAAGTCTGTTTAAAGAACCTGATAATTTAGAAGCACCAAAAATTTATAGAAAGAAGGATGGAATGGTGAGTATAAGAACAGACCGGCCTGTAATTTCTATCCGATATACAACAGACGGAACCGAACCGTCATTTACCTCAAATGAGTATAAAGAGCCATTCCTTTTTGATAAACAGGGAGTTGTAAGAGCGGCAGTTTTTACATCTGATAAAAAAAGTGGAGAGATTACTTCAGTGATTTTTGATCAGTGCAAGAAGAATTGGAAAATTATATCACCTGTTAAATCTGGTGTTGATAATATGATTGATGATAATGTAGAGAGTTACTTCCATACGTATGATGCTGGTAATAAGAAAGAATTTGTACCCGACGAGGTTATTGTTGATATGGGAACTACTATTCCTGTGTCCGAGATCATTTACACACCACGTCAGGATATGTATAGAAATGTGGATGGAGTCATTGAAAATTATGAAATTTATTTGAGTGAAGATGGACTGAAATGGGAAATGGCTTCAAAGGGTGTCTTTCAGAACATTAGGCAGACACTTGTGCCTCAAGAAATTAAGTTAAATAAGGTTTATCGGTCACGTTATCTGAAATTTGTGGTCAATGGTGTGTTGGAGAAGAATTTTATAAGTGTAGCTGAAATTGGAGTGCGAACTGTTGACTAATTTCTTTGTAGTGTAGAAAGGAATATTCGCTTTTGATGAGCATTGTGTAAATACCCCTTTCTGTATGTGAATAAAAAATGATTTTTGGGTGATAATTGATGAATTTTAAATTTAAAAAATATATAGTTAACTGATGTCTAATTTTATAAGAAAAAGCTTATGAAGTATTATTTAAGAAGGATTGCTTTTGTAACGTTGGGAGCTTTTATAGTTGCCGGCACTACGAGCCTACCGGCGATAGCTGACTCCGGAGTTAAGGGGGCAGTGTCTGCTCAACAACAGCAAAGCAAAAGACAAGTAACAGGCACTGTCACGGACGCTTTGGATGGCAGTCCCATTATTGGTGCCAATATTGCATTGAAAGGCACTCAAACAGGTGTAATATCAGATTTGGATGGTAATTATTCTATTCCAGTTAATAGTACCAAAGATATCTTAGTCGTTTCTTTTATTGGCTATAAAACTCGGGAGGTTCCTGTAGAGACTTCGGTATTATCGATATCAAGTTGACTTCCGATAATGAGATGCTGGACGAAGTAGTGATTGTCGGATCGGGAACACAGAAAAAGTAAGCGTTACGGGGCTATTTCTACCGTGAAAGGATTGGAACTTAAAGCTCCTAGTTCTTCGTTGACTAGCTCTATGGCCGGTAAATTGGCCGGCGTAATCGTTAATACAAAAGCGGAGAACCTGGAACAGCTTCTGAATTTTTATTCGTGGTGTATCGACTTTGGTGGACGAGCTACTCCCTTGATTTTGCGACGATGTGGAAATTGCTACAGGGGATTTGGACAATATTCCAGCCGAAACCATCGAAAGTTTTTCTATCTTAAAAGACGCATCTGCAACTGCCATTTATGGTGCTCGTGGTGCGAATGGTGTGATGCTCATCACTACCAAGAAAGGACAAGAGAATTCAAAAACCCGTATTAACATCACTTTGGAAAATTCATTCAATAAACCAATGAACTTTCCAGAGTTTGTAGATGGAGCCACTTGGATGGAAATGTATAATGAAGCTGAACTTACTCGTAATAAGTCAATTAGGCAAGGAAGATATAGCAGACAGCAAATTGAAGGAACTCGTTATGGGTTAAATCCATATGTTTATCCGGATGTGAATTGGGGTGATTTGATATTCAAGGATTTTGCGACTAATCAACGTGCGAATATCAATATATCTGGTGGTGGTCAGAAAGTAACTTATTATATGAGTTTAAATGTGAACCACGATACTGGTTTGTTGGACTCACCCAAGTATTATTCATGGAACAATAATATCAATAACATGGGGTATAACTTCCAAAATAATATCTCTGTGAAAGTGACATCTACAACTACAATCGATTTGAACATGAATACGCAGATTCGTAATAATCGCGGTCCTAAGAATTCGGTCGATGATTTATTTAAAATGATGTTATCTTCAAACCCTATAAACTTTCCGGCCGTGTTTCCTGCACAGGAAGGCGATCAGCATGTGAAGTATGGTAATTCCATTCTTACAGCCAATTACACAAGAATAAACCCTTATGCATATATGGCCACCACTTTTAAACAAGTGGACTCAAATATGCTACATACTACATTGAAAATTAAGCAGAACTTGGATTTTGTTACAAAAGGTTTGAGTGCAAACGCATTGGTGAACTTTAAAAACTGGTCCAGTTCTGAATATAACAGAACGATTGAACCTTATTATTATCGAGTGAAAGAAAATTCTTACGACCCCAAGAATCCTGTCTCATACGAATTAGAACGTTTAGGCACTTCAGGCAAGCAATATATTGCTGAATCCGGTATAACCAGATCTGGTGATCGTACTATTTTTATGCAGTTCCAGATAAACTATACACGTCAATTTGGCAAACATAATGTAGGCGGTATGTTGATGTATATGCAGCGTGATTTTAAGAAGGATGTGCTTCCTAATCGTAACCAAGGTTTTTCCGGTCGTTTTACATATGATTATGGTCAGCGCTATTTACTCGAATTCAACTTTGGTTACAACGGCACAGAGCGTTTGGCAAAAGGTGACCGGTTCGAGTTTTTTCCGGCTGCTTCTTTAGGCTGGGTAGTGAGCAATGAAGCTTTCTTTGAACCCTTACGTGACAAAATCGATAATTTGAAGTTGCGTGCATCTTATGGATTGGTAGGTAGTGATGAAACAGGCACTGACTTTGGTCATTTTCTTTATTTGGATAAAGTGGAACTAGACAACATCAAATATAGTACCGGTTATGATTGGCAAACTACATTTGGTGGCCCGAAAATTTCAAGCTATTATGTATTGGATGCTGGCTGGGAACGTTCTAAGAAGTTGGATGTCGGTTTAGAAATGACACTTTTCCGTCATTGGAATATTACGGCAGATTATTTCTACGAAAAACGTTCGAACATTCTGATGCAAAGAAAAACATGGCCAAGTCAATTGGGATATAGTGCCACACCTTGGAGTAATGTCGGGAAGGTAGACAACTGGGGCTGGGAGTTCAGTACCAACTATCATCATTCCATTAACAAGGACTTGTCTATGGACTTTCGTGGTAACTTTACGTATGTGGAGAACAAATATGTGTATAGAGATGAACCCTATACACCGTACCCATGGAAAAGAGAAACCGGACGTCCTTTGAACTCGACATGGGGTTACATAGCAGAAGGATTATATCAGACCGAAGATGAAATAAAATACGGTCCTAAGGTAGAACTAGGAAGTACCGCTCAAGTGGGAGATATCAAATACCGTGATTTAAATGGTGATGGTGTAATCAATGCAGATGATCAGGGAATGATTTCAGAATATGGTGGAAATCCACGTATACAATACGGATTTGGTTTGAATATAAACTATAAGAAATTTGATCTTGGAGTGTTCTTTAACGGTTCGGCTATGCGCAAGATTATGTTAACAGGTATTCATCCGTTCGGAGAGTCTGATTACAACATTTTCAAATTTGTAGCGAAGGACTATTGGACAGAAGCTAACCCTAACCCTAATGCAGCATATCCGCGTCTTGGACTACAAAAAGCAAACTCAGACAATAACGTTGTACCGAGTACATTCTGGATGCGTAATGGTAATTTTTTACGTTTCAAGACGTTGGAAATCGGATATCGTTTCTGCAGATACGGTAGAATCTATGTGACCGGGGATAATCTGGCTGTTTTCAGTCCATTCAAAGAATGGGATCCAGAGTTGGAGTGGTATAAATATCCGTTGCAACGTACATTCAATATAGGATTGCAATTAAATTTCTAAACCTTTAAAAATTGTCATATATGAAACTATTAAATACAATTAGAATACTAAGTGGGGCATTGTTCATCTCGCTATGCTGCTTAACAGCCTCCTGTAATTTCCTTGAGATTGTTCCGGTAGAACAAGCTGATTTGGATGACGCAACACAAGATTTCAACAGCACTTTGGGGTTCTTGCATTCTTGTTATGCAGGAATACAATCGCCTGTAGCTTTTGAAAATACAGAAGCCTCTGCAGACGAATATGCTGTTCCGCTTGAGTATAGTTTGCAAGGTTATAATTCACTCAAAGTAGCTCATAATCTATTTACAGGTAATAATAATGATGGTGGTAAATGGAGTAACTATTACAGATATATCGGGCAAATTCATCTGTTCCTACAGGAACTGAAAAAGGCACCGGTAAGTGATTTGATAAAAGAGGAGTGGGAAGCAGAGGCTTATTTCCTGATGGCCTATTACCATTTTGAGGTGCTGCGTTGTTATGGACCTTGTCCCATCAGCGACAGATTACTTCCACAGACCGCTAGTGAAAATGAATATCCGGGTCGTATGCACTATGATTATGTGACGGATTGGATTGTTCGGCTATTGGATGAAAAGGTACTTGCAGGTGATAAGTTGAGGAATACTCGTTCGAACACAGAAGTGGGTAGAGCTACTCGCCCTATCGCTCTTGCACTGAAAGCAAAAGTATTACTTTATGCAGCTTCTCCTTTATGGAATGGAAAGTTCCCCTACCCAGAGTGGAAAAACGTAAAGTTAGGAAAGGCCATGGAAACTCCGGGATACGGTACAGCGTTGGTGAGTACTACATACGATCGTGAGAAATGGGTACGCGCAGAGGAAGCTGCTCAAGAAGCATTGAATGCAGCTTTGGATGCAGGACACTATTTATTTGGCACAAGAGCTGGCGATGAAAGTTTGCAGGAGCAGAAAGGACTTCCGATGCCCTATATTCCTAATATAGAGGGGACCGATACTGAAGTTAAGGCATTTCAGAATAAAGTATTGACTTTGCGTTATATGATGACAGCCAAAGGCAGTGATGGCAATCTGGAAATTCTGTGGGAGTTACACAAAACTACCAACTTTGTCTTCGGAAGTATACCAAACAACATAATGAAACTTAACAATGGTTCTGAATATGGAGGTTGGAGCTCAACTTCTCCTTATTTATATGCTGTAGAACATTTCTATACCAATAAAGGGACCTTGCCCAAAATCGCTGCATCAAAGAATGAATATCCTGCTGAAAGTAAATGGTTGGACCCGGCGGGTGTTACTGGCCGTTCGGAACTCTTTAATATTTGTGTAGCTCGTGAACCTCGATTTTATGCATGGTTGGGATTCCATCAAGGCGATTATTCTTCTCGTCTAGCCAATGGACAACCGATTCAAATAGATACGAGAGATCCTGATAAACAAGGATATAATCCGGCAAAGTATAACCGTAATCACTTGGTGACCGGCTTTGCTATCCAGAAGTTCCTGGATCCTAACACGCAACTGGACTTATCCGGTGGTGGAGGAATTCCGAATCCTGCCTATCCATTGATTCGTATGGCAGATCTTTATCTGATGTTAGCAGAATGTCAGGCCAATTTGTCTTCGGATGGTAAATCGGATACTTACGCGACTGAAGCGCTTAAGAATCTTAATGCGGTGCACCAACGTGCCGGTTTGAAGGCCATTACTAAAGAGGATTTAACAGATATGCCATTGATGGAATGGATTAAGAACGAACGTTATGTAGAGTTCTATGCAGAAGGACAGCGCTACTTTGACGTACGACGTTGGGTAGAAGGAGGTAAATATTTGGCTGCTGGAAAGCGTGAAGGATTGAGAGCTGAAGAAAAAGGATTGGAGTATGACGAATTCAGGCAACGTATTAAGGTGAATCAACCTTATGAATGGAATAATAGACAGTATATACTTCCAATTTACTATGTTGATGTGAATTCTAATCCGCAATTGGTTCAAGCTCCCGGTTATGGCAATTAATTAATTAAAAAGATATACAGTATGAAAAATATATATATTTTATTTCTTCTCGGAGTAGTGGTGACCACTCTCTCTTGTGAAGATGGTAATAAAAACTATACGGAGGAATTTGACTCTGTCTACTATTATCTGAAAGAGGGGGTTAATGAATTTGACTTCTATAGTGTGAATAGTGCCAAAGTTCAGACCATCACTGTTGGAAGAGGAGGACATGGGTTGAATGGAGTCAGCACTATCAATTTGGTTCCTTTTACTCAGGCTGAAATGGACGAGTATAATGCAACTATAGATGGCGATTATAAACTTTTAGCTCCGGAATACTATGATATGCCTGCTACAGTAGCCTTTGAGGATGGTGTCGAATATAGAAATGTAGATGTGGTATTCAAAGGAAATATGAGTGAACTGGCTAAGACCGGCGAGTATATGCTCCCCATTCGTTTAGAAGCTGATAATGGAACGGTGAATGATAACAAAAATATCATTTATTTCAAGCCGAACATCATCGTACCTAGCATCATTACGGATCCTACGGGGGTTCATGTAATCAGAATGGAAGAGGGTAAGAGAGAGAAACAAAGTTTTGAGCTTGCTTTCTATTTAGACGTGAAAAATGAGTGGGATCTCAAATTGAGAATAGAGAACAACGAAGATGAGTTGGAAAAAGCTGTAAGGCAATATAATGAAACGATGGGAGTTGATTATCTTCTTTTACCTAAGGAAAATCGTTCGTTTGAATCAACAATACTTTTTCCTGCAGGCGAGGCACTTGCTTCCTCTTTTGTGGAGGTGAATAATAATAATCTCATGATGGATGATTACCTGCTTCCAATTATTCCGAAAAAGGTGGTGGGTATGCCGTTTGATGTAAGAGAAGCAATCTGTTACATTCATGTGATGGTTACCGGTGAATTGAAATTAATTTCTTTGGCTGATGATATGTTGAGTTCCAATAGTATACATCCTGGTCAACCACTCAGAAATATGCTTGATAATGATATTAAAACATATTATGAATCTATTTGGACAAGCAATACAGACCCTAAGCATGATTCGAAATATGGTGTGTATATAGATATTGACGTATCTGATGTTACTCCTATGATAGAGAAGCAAATTAAGATTGATTATTCGACTAGAGAGTATGCAAATGCTGTACCTAATCAGATTATTCTTTATGTAGGAACGAGTGTGGATAATTTGAGAAAAGTGGGTGAGTTGAGTGCAACGAAAAATAATTTGCCTAAAAAAGGTGGAGTTTGGACAGATGACTCTGAACAAAATGTAGATATGCCTCAATTCTCGGTAGGACGTCAAGAGATATCTTTAATTCGTGTCTCTTTCTTGTCTAGTGCTAATGGTACACAAATTAAAAACCTGACACAATCCGGAGCCATAAGTGGAGACCAAAACTCGGTCGCAATATCAGGATTTAGATTGTATGGTAAATAATTGTGAAGGAATAAAAACGAAAATATATGGAAGCTTTAATGAAAAATATATGGAGAATCATTCCCGTGCTACTATTATCTGTAGCAATGGCAGGTTGTAGTGACGATGATGATACAACTTCGTCATTCTTCGAACTTTCTTCAACGGATTTGGAATGTAACAGTAATAATGTTATCGATGTTGTAGTACCTATAGAGGGCCAGACATATAAGTTGACTGTAAAATCTTCTGTGGATGTAATTTGGACAACTAAGCTTGAAGGTGGCAGTTGGATAGTAGCCACACCTGTGACTAAGCAAAGTGGGGACGGAGAGATTTTGATTGTTGCATCGAGCAACCCGACTAATATAAAAAACAGAGTAGCTACAGTGACTATTAGAAACAGTGTTAACGACGAGATTTATAGATATGCGTTTACACAGTCGTATGATCCGAATCAAATGGCGCAAAAAGAAGAATTATATGCTTACATTCATTATAATGAGGACAGATATAACAAAGAAGAACTTATTTATACTACTTCTATAAATAAGGTAGAGGGTAATGTTTCAATTTCTTCACTTGGCCAAGAAGAACTGGATAAATATAATGAGGATAATCTCACTCTGTATAAACTTCTCCCTACTGATTGCTATACTTTGCCAAATTCGATAAGTTTTGATGGAGAGGTATCTGCCTTATTGGATATTAAATTCAATAAGAAAACAGGAGATTTGAGTACAAGTGAAGAGTATATGTTGCCCATAATAGTTTCTGTAGATGATAGAAAGGCTGAATTGATTTGGTTGGTAGTGAACATATACGATCGGAATATCTCAAGGAGCGTGAAACAATTTGATTTTTATAATGCCAATCAGGATATCACTACCTTATTGACAATTAATAAAGAAGAGGGTGAAGTGACTCTTTCTGCATTCACAGAAGAGGAACTGAACGCACATAACTCTTTGTATGGTACAAGCTACATGTCTATTCCTGAAGATTATATTGTAATGCCTGCTTCTGTTGATTTTGATGATTCGGATCTGTCGAAAGATGTAAAAATAACATTTAAAAAAGAAGTAGGAGAGTTGGATGAGGATAAAGAATATGTTTGGGGTATTCGTGTTTATGTAGATGGTTTCCCTGTCTCTGAAATCTTTATGAAACCTCGTATTGCAACTCCTGTTGTTACTATGGAGTCGAAAGAGTACAAGCATATTCTTATTTTGGACCAAGGAGAGAAAAAGGCATCTTACGGTTTTAATCTTTCTCTTGATGTAATCAATCAGTGGGAATTTACGGTGGAATTTGAAGAGAACGAAACTGCTTTGAAAGCTGCGGTTGATAAATATAATGCGGATAAAGGTACTTCCTATACATTATTACCCAAAGGCAACTGCGTTTTATCATCTTCCGAATTTACACAGGAAGATAATGAGAAATTAGTGACTGCTACATTGTCAGGGGATGGTTTGACTTTAGATAAGGATTATTTGTATCCGATTATTCCAATTGGATGTGGTAATAGTCCTTTCGAAGTCAAAGAAAAGATAACCTATGTTCACGTGATTATGGAAACAAAAGTGGAGTCGATCAGTGACTTGAGAAGTATAAATCTAGAAGCGAATATGCTAAAGGCAAGTGCTACTGACGGAGGCAATAATGTAGGTAATCTACTTGCATATAATAATTATTGGCAATCCATTTGGTCACCTAACGGAGGTAAAAACGATCCTAAAATAGATCCGGTATATGGCGTGTATCTCGATATTGATTTCTCAAATAAACCTCTTTCCCAAGCATTCTCATTCAACTATTTGCCGAGGAATTGGCCTAATGCTGTTCCTAATGAAATTGTTGTTTATGCTGGAACAAGTAATGATGATTTGAAGAAGATTGGAGAATTGAAATATGAGGATAACCAACTGCCGTTTGCAGACAAAACTTGGATTGGTCGTGTCAGCGAAGAAGATTTGTCCAAATTGTCACTTTACAGTTTGAAAGAGAGTGGAGCGACTTTGGTACGATTGTCATTCATATCTAGTCGTGATAAGACTTATAGTAACAATAGTGTAAAGAATATATTGGGTTATGATTATACGAAGTGGAATAATAGTGGTGATTACCCGTGCGTTGCCCTTCAACAGTTGAAGATATATGGTAAGTGATAAATTTTATAAGATCAAATCATAAAAGAAACAAATATGAATATTTTAAAATGGATGTGGAAGATTCTTCCTATAATGTTATTAGCAGTTAATGCAACAGCTTGTAACGATGATGACGATAGCGGAAAGAGAGAAAGGCCACTTACTTTTGAAGTGACCTTCTTGAGCTTGGTTTGCAATTATACCCGACCGGTTGTTGTAAATGCTCCTTTTACTGGTAAAGATTATCACTTGACGGTTACAGCTTCACCGGAAGTGACGTGGAAAGTGGAAGTGGTAAGTGGAGATTTGGTGACTGCTACTCCCTCGGGCGAGCAAAGTGGTAGTGGAGAGATTACTCTTACGGTAGCTGCCAATCCAGCTAAAGACCCTGGGAAAAAAAGTGAAGTCGTGATAACTAATAACGCAAATGATGATACTTATAGGTTTGTATTTACACAAGTAGAAAAGGTGTTACTTATTCCGGAACATACTATGATCGGACAAAGCGGACCTGAACTTTTTGAAAACGAAAACAGCAAATTTAATAAGCACTACATGAAAGAAAGCGACAATGTGGCTCTCTTTTGGGAAAAATCATTTGGTACCAATCCACAAAATGCAGAGCGGAAGTTCAATCCGGATGATTTGCTGAAAATGGCGGAGGAAGTATATGACTTCATGAAATATGATTTGTACTTTGGAAATAAGGAAGAATCCGTGACGAATAAATACAAGCTCATTGTGTATGTGATAAATGATAGTGAGGGTGGTGCTACAGGAGGAGGAAATTATCCGGTAGGTGAGTTGGCTATTCGTCCACATCATTCGGGAAATCCTAATATGGTATATCATGAGGTGTCTCACAGTTTCCAATATTTGGCCTTGTGGGATTCAGGTATTAAAGATGCTTGGTTCCCTGGCCCGATATTTGAAATGACTTCGCAATGGACATTGCTTAGACGTTCTCCGGAATGGATTGATCAGGAATTTAATCATTTTACGAATTATATTAGTGGCACGCATCGATCATTGGGGCATAATGACAATGCATACAATAACCCGTATATGTTTGAGTATTGGGCGAATAAGCATGGAGTGGAAATCATGAGCAGAATATTTCAGGAGACTACTTTGGACGATAAGACAGAATCGGGCCAACTCAACTTTATTAAAACCTATAAACGTTTGACTCACATTAATCAAGAACAACTCAATGAAGAAATGTATGATGCTGCATCCCGTTTCATTACCTGGGATTTGCCGCGTATTGAAATGGCATATGCTGCCAGAGGAGCTAATGTGCATACTTGTCAGCTTGTTCAATTGGGAGTGACTTATCGGATCTCACCCGAACGTTGCCCAAGCAACTATGGATATAACGGTATTAAATTAACAGTACCGGAGGCCGGAACTACAGTAAAAGTTAATTTTAGAGGTATAATAAACAGTTCAGAGTATAATATTCACAAACCGAATAATGCTCAATGGAGATATGGATTTCTGGCTGTGCTGAAAGATGGTTCACGTGTATATGGCGAGCCAAGCAAAGAAGATATAGGATCTGCAAGTCTTCAGGTTCCCGAGAATACGGAACATCTTTGGCTGGTAGTGGCTGCTACTCCCAAAGAAATCTATGATACGGGGGCTGACAATCAGTGGCCTTATCAGTTTACATTGGATAACACAGAACCAGATGGTGACAAATGTAGAGTAATTAAGAAGTAAGGTCTCAATAAACGAATGATTATTTCTGAGAAAGTTACCTTAAGTAGCTCTTTAAAGATAATCATTCGTTTTTGTTAATGGATATTGCTATTCGAAACCGTAATTTAAGTCTTGGTAAATATGAAACATCGTTTATGGGCATTTGTTGTTGCTTTTTTGTGTTATAGTTCGATAGTCTTTGCTGAAAGACAGGATATCCTGCTAAATAATCAGTGGAAATTCCGTTTTTCTCATCAAGTACAAAAAGGTACGGAAGTTCGAGTGGATCTACCTCATACTTGGAATGCGCAGGATGCCTTGTCCGGTAAGATAGATTATAAGCGAGGAATTGGCAATTATGAGAAGAAGCTATTTGTCCAGTCACAATGGAAAGGGAAACGTCTCTTTTTACGTTTTGAAGGAGTGAATAGTATAGCTAATGTGTTTATTAACCGTAAACATATTGGTGAACATAGAGGAGGATATGGAGCTTTTGTGTTTGAAATCACAGATAGAGTAGAGTATGGAAAGGACAATTCTATTTTAGTACGAGTGAATAATGGCGAGCAGTTGGATGTAATGCCATTGGTCGGTGATTTTAATTTTTATGGCGGCATTTATCGGGATGTGCATTTATTAGTTACCGATGAGATTTGTATTTCTCCTTTGGATTATGCTTCTCCGGGCGTTCGACTGATTCAAGATAGCGTAAGTCATGAATATGCTTGTGTACGTGCTCTTATTGATTTGTCTAACGGAAGTGACAAATTACGGGAACTGGAACTTAACATTATTCTCTCGAATGCAGGTAAAGTAGTGAAAGAAAAAAACGAAAAGGTTACACTTTATCCTGATTCTGTTTCACAAAAAGAAATGAGGATAGAGTTGAATAATCCACATTTATGGAATGGACGACAAGATCCGTTTCTGTATCAGGTAGAAGTCTCTCTTTTGCATAACGGAGAGATACTAGATCAGGTAATACAGCCTTTGGGACTTCGTTTTTATCGAATAGATCCGGATGAGGGTTTTTTCTTGAATGGAGAACATTTGCCACTTCGAGGAGTATGCCGTCATCAAGATAGGAGCGAGATAGGTAATGCTTTGCATCCCGAGCATCACGAAGAGGATGCGGCATTGATGCTGGAAATGGGAGTGAATGCCGTGCGACTGGCTCATTATCCTCAAGCTACTTATTTTTATGACCTCATGGATAAGCTTGGTATAGTGGTATGGGCTGAAATCCCTTTTATCGGTCCTGGCGGGTATGAAGATAAGGGTTTCGTTGATTCACCGTCTTTCCGTACCAATGGAAAAGAACAGCTTAAAGAATTAATTCGTCAGCATTATAATCATCCTTCTATTTGTGTTTGGGGATTGTTTAATGAGTTGGCAGAATATGGAGATAATCCGGTGGAGTACATTAATGAGTTGAATGTACTGGCACATCAGGAAGATACTACTCGCCCCACCACTTCTGCCAGTAACCAATCAGGAAAAATAAACTTTGTGACCGATCTTATTGCCTGGAACCGCTATGATGGATGGTATGGTGGTACCCCACAAGATTTAGGAAAATGGCTGGACTGGATGCATAAAGAATATCCATGAAATTCGTATTGCTATTAGTGAATATGGTGCCGGCGCAAGTATATATCATCAACAAGATTCGCTGAGTGAAAACAAATCCCACAAGTTGGTGGCATCCGGAAAATTGGCAAACTTATTATCATATAGAAACTGGAAAGCGATAACCGAACGTCCTTTCGTTTGGGGAAGTTTTGTGTGGAATATGTTTGACTTTATGGTGCTGCGCACCGCACCGAGGGTGATCGTCCTGGAGTTAATGACAAAGGGTTGGTTACATTTGATCGGAAAGTGCGAAAAGATGCTTTTTATTTTTATAAAGCGAATTGGAATAAAGAGGATCCTATGATTTATTTAATAGGTAAACGTAACATAATACGTGTGCAGCGACAACAAACGATTATAGCCTTTTCCAATCAACCTGAAGCAGAATTATTTGTCAACGGAAAGAGTTGTGGTAAAGTGGAAACAGACCGGTATTCTATCTTGGAGTGGAAACATGTGATATTGACCCCTGGAAAGAATAAAATAGAAGTGAAAACTACAAATAAGAAACAGACACTGACAGATATGTATTATTGCATTTTATGAAAAGTATATATTATACTGGGTTGAATACATCTAATGGTCAGGAAAAGGTAATACTTAATATCAATATAATAAAAACAAATCTATGATTATAAATATGAAGCAGAGCTTAATAGCCGCTATTGGTTTGTTATTATCAAGTTCTTTATTTGCTAAAGATTATTTGATTTCGACGTCCAAAACGTCATTGTTGATTACAGCAAATGCAGGTGAACCATCAAAGATGCAATATTATGGAGTCAGTATTGCTCCCGGGCAGATACAAAGTATCTATGATGCCGGACTGGTATTGAATGCGAACAGCTATCCCGCTTTCGGTCTCCAGACGGTAGGGGAGAAAGCGATTGCTATTACTCAACCGGATGGCAATATGTCACTTGACTTGGCGGTAGATGCGGTTACTCAATACACTTCCAAGGATGGAGAGATAACCGAAGTTCTTTTGAAAGATAAGATATATCCTGTTTGGGTGAAACAATGTTATAAGGCTTATAAAGGAACGGATATAATTACCACTTGGGTTGAGATTGGCAATGCAGGTAAGAAACCAGTAACACTGTTTCAGTTTGCTTCCGCTTATTTGCCGATGTTTCGCGGGGACAACTGGCTGACTCATTTTCATGGAGCCTGGGGTGCGGAACATACGATGGATGAAGAGAAACTGACGAACGGGCAAAAAGTGATTGCTAACAAAGACGGACTGGCGAATACGGAAACGGATAATCCTTCTTTTATGTTGTCGTTGGACGGCAAACCGCAGGAAGAAACAGGAAAAGTCTTTGGGGGCGTTTTGGCTTGGAGTGGTAATTATAAGTTGAAGCTGGATGTTCGCAACACAGCACTGAATATAATAGCCGGTATGAATGAGGAAAGTTCACAATACATACTGGAACCGAAAGAGACATTCGTCACTCCTGAATTTGCCATGACATATAGTACCAATGGCAAAGGTGGGGTGAGTCGTGCTTTTCATCATTGGGCACGCCAATATAAAATGAATCGGGGTGAAAGGCTGCATGACATCTTGTTGAATAGCTGGGAAGGTGTTTATTTCAAGGTGAACCAAAAAGGGATGGATGAGATGATGGAAGCTTTCTCTGCCATGGGTGGAGAGTTGTTTGTCATGGACGATGGCTGGTTTGGAAATAAATATCCCCGTAATGGTGGAAACAGTAGTTTGGGTGATTGGGAAGTCTGCAAAGAAAAACTGCCTGAAGGTATTGAAGGACTGCTTGCGTCTGCCAGGAAGCATCATATAAAATTCGGTATCTGGATTGAACCGGAAATGTCGAATACTAAGAGCGAACTGTTCGAAAAGCACCCGGACTGGATTCTGAAAATTGATAACCGTCCTTTATCTACCGGGCGTGGCAAAACGCAGGTAGTTCTGGATTTGACTAATCCGAAAGTACAGGATTTTGTTTTTGGAGTGGTCGATAATTTGATGGCGAACTATCCGGAAATTTCCTATATGAAATGGGATGATAATTGCAGTTTGCTGGATTATGGTTCTTCCTACTTACCAAAAAACAAGCAATCACATCTCTATATTGAGTATAATAGGGGTTTACAGAAAGTACTTCAGCGTATTCGTGCCAAGTATCCTGAACTCGTGATGCAGCTATGTGCTGGTGGCGGTGCCCGCGTCAATTATGGATTGCTTCCATATTTTGATGAGTTCTGGACGAGTGATGATACGGATGCTTTGCAAAGAATTTATATGCAATGGGGAGTTTCCGGTTTCTTTCCGGCTATTGCTATGGCATCTCACGTAAGTGCGGACAAGAATCATCAGACCGGACGCCGTATTCCATTGAAATTCCGTTTTGATGTGGCAATGTCCGGGCGATTGGGAATGGAAATTCAGCCGAAGGACATGAATGATGTTGATAAGGCATTCGCCAAGCGTGCTATTGCAGCGTATAAAGATATTCGTCCTGTGGTTCAGTTCGGTGATTTGTATCGGTTGGTGTCTCCATACGATAATAAAGGAGTATCCTCTCTGATGTATGTCACTTCCGAAAAGAATAAGGCGGTCTTTTATGCATATAAGATTTCTCATTTCATCAATATGGTTATTCCGAAGGTTTGTATGAATGGATTGGATCCGTCGAAGAATTATCGTTTGGTAGATTTGACACCTGTGGACAGTAGCAAACCTTGTGACCTGAATGGTAAAATCATTAGTGGAAAGATATTGATGGAAGAAGGCATTGCATTAAAATCATTGCTGAAAAGTGAATATTCAAGTTTGGCTTTACAACTACAGGCTGTGGATTAAGTTGATAAAAGACAATGAGAATGATAAAAAGAGAAATTCCTGTTATTGGTATTTCTACTGAAATTGATATTCCGGGAAGAATATCTGTGAAAAGAAAATATGTGGATGCTGTCCTTCAAGCGGGCGGCATCCCTTTTATTCTTCCGTTTACCGACAATGTACAGATTTTACAATCTGTGGTTTCTTTTATTGATGGTTTACTCCTGACAGGTGGGGGAGATATATCGCCTGTGATATACGGAGAATCGACTCTTCCTGAATGTGGAGAATGTTGCCGGGATAGGGATGACTTTGATTATGCTTTGCTGCGCTTAGCATCCGAAAGGCAAATTCCCGTTTTAGGTATTTGTCGGGGAATGCAGATTATTAATACTTATTTTGGTGGAACATTATATCAGGATTTGCCTGCTCAATATCCCTCGGAAATTAATCATCGGTCACCGGATGCGTTTATGATATTACAGCATAATGTGCGATGTTTGAGGACCGGAAAATTGTATTCTGTTACAGGCAAGGAAAGTTTGAAAGTCTCCTCCATTCATCATCAAGCCGTTAAGAAATTGGCTTGTGGATTCAAGGCATCTGCTTTCGCTGATGATGGAGTCATAGAATCAATCGAATCTGATTCCGAACATATTTGGGGTGTTCAGTTCCACCCAGAGTTGCAGGCTGTGGAAGGGGATGAAGCTATGAAAAAACTATTTGTGTATTTTATCAGTCAGGCAAGGACATTATCATGCTGATAGTGATATAAAAGAGATGATACACAGTATCTTTTACGATATTATTGTTTTTTTGTACGGGATTTGTCATTGTGGTTTGTTCTCCGTCCTATCTTTGTAAACAGATAAATTAAGGACATTAAATCATATATTATGAATAAAGTTTTGCGTAATCGATTAGCTGGAACTCTTTTATTATTATTTGTTTTTTTGTGTACATCATGGGCGCAGACATCAGGTTTGCGCAAAATGATTGATTTGAGCGGAACGTGGAGTTTTGCATTGGACCCTCACGGCAAGGGAGAACAGGAAAAACTGTGGAACATGGATTTTGCAGAAACTGTGACTTTACCCGGTACAACAGATTCGAATCGAAAAGGAATAGAGAATACCAACAAGTCGGAGACCACTTATTTGTCCAGATATTATAAATATGAAGGTGCGGCATGGTATAGCAGGAATATAGAAATACCAGCCGACTGGAAAGAAAAGCATATCGTGTTGTTTCTGGAACGTACTCGTCCGACAACCGTGTGGATCGATGGTCGGGAAGTGGGTAAATGCAACTATTTATCTACCCCACAGGAATTTAATCTCACTCACTTCCTGGCTCCCGGTTCACATAAGCTGACTATTTGTGTAGATAACGGAAAAAGTATTCCCGGGCAGATTCGTTCAAGTTCTCACGCTTGTACGGAATCTACCCAGACAAACTGGAACGGTATTATCGGACGGATGGAATTGCAGGCAATGAATCCATTGTTTATTGAGTCCATTCAGGCTTTTCCTCAAGTAGAAGACCGCTCCGTAAAAGTGAAAATAACTCTTTCCAATTCTTCAGGCATTGGTGGGAAGAAACTGCAGTTGTCAGCTTCTGCTTTCAATACTGCCAAAAAGCATAAAGCCAGATCTGCAGAATATAATTTGAAAGAGGGGAGCAAGGAATATGAATTCACTTATCAGTTGGGAGATAATGCTGTATTGTGGAGTGACCTCCAGCCGGCTCTATATCAACTGAAAGCAGAGATAAATGGCATAGACGAGAAAACAGTTCGTTTCGGTTTGCGTGACTTTAAAACTGAAGAAACGCATTTCACTATCAATGGCGCCAAAACATTTCTTCGAGGAAAACATGATGCCTGTGTATTCCCTTTGACGGGCCATACGGCGATGGACTTGGAACAATGGCGTCGTTATTTCAGGATTTGTAAGGAATATGGATTGAATCATTGTCGTTTTCATTCTTGGTGCCCACCTGCTGCGTGTTTTGAAGCTGCGGACTTGGAGGGTATTTACTTGCAGCCGGAATTACCTATCTGGGGAGGGTTTAAGAAAGAATCTGCCGAGCTGATGGATTTTCTGATGAAAGATGGAGAGAATATCATGCGTGAATATAGTAACCATGCTTCTTTTGTACTCTTTGCCTTGGGAAATGAGCTGGGAGGTGACATCGATGTGATGAAAGAGTTTGTAGATTGTTTCCGGTCCATAGAGCCGAGACACCTATACACGTATGGTTCGAATATCTTTTTAGGCTCACGAGGACATATTCCGGGTGAGGATTTTCAAACTTACCCGAATTATGAGGAGATGAAGAAATATACAGGAGTCTTAGCTCCCTGGAATTTTGAAGTGTTTCGTGACCGCTTGGAGAAAGCCGGCATGCTGGAGCAGGCGGATGATTTTTTTAAAGCATCGGGTGCATGGTCTGTGGAACTTTACCGGGCAGATATTGAAATGAATCTCCGTTCCAAACGGATGGCTGGTTTTCAGTTACTCGATTTACAGGATTATCCGGGACAGGGGTCGGCTTATGTTGGTATTCTGGATGCTTTTATGGATAGTAAAGGATTGGTTGAACCGAAGAAATGGAGAGAATTCTGTAGTGAAGTGGTTCCTTTATTGACAACTGCCAAATTCTGTTGGACAGGCGGTGAATCATTCGCAGGTACTGTTGAGATTGCCAATTATGGAGAAACTTCATTGAACGAAAAAAGTATTTCATGGGAACTCAAAAATGGGAAGAAAAGCCTTGGCAAAGGTAAGATGGCTATTCCATCGGGATTAGGATTATTGACTGCCGGAACTATTCGTTTGACATTGCCCGATGTGGAGCAAGCGTATAAAGCCGAATTACTTTTGAAAGTATCCGGAACTTCCTATCAGAATAGTTATCCGCTATGGATATATCCTGCAAAGAAGCAATTGAAGGCAGGTAATGTTGTAGTTGCCCGCCAACTAACGGATGATGTGCTGAATGCCTTAAAGCAAGGTGGAAAGGTATTGTTGATGCCTCTTGAGGAAGACTGTAAAGAAGTAACAGTGGGAGGATTGTTCCAGACCGACTATTGGAATTATCGTATGTTCAAAAGTATCTGTGACCGCATCAAGAAACCTGCTTCACCTGGTACATTGGGGATTCTGACCAATCCCGAGCATCCGGTATTCGATGATTTCCCGACCGAATACCATACGAACTGGCAGTGGTATCCAATTATCAAACATAGCTATCCGCTTATTCTGGATGGTATGCCAAAAGAATACCGCCCTATTGTGCAGGTAATTGACAATGTGGAACGAAATCATAAACTCGGCTTATTGATGGAGTTGAATGTAGAGGGCAGTAAATTACTGCTTTGTATGTCCGACTTGGAAGCGGTACGTGACACACCGGAAGGATTACAATTCTATGCCGCTTTGCTGGCGTATATGAATTCTTCAGATTTTAAACCGTCCACTTCATTGTCGGTAGAATCGTTTAAGAATCTGTTTGAGACAGGTGTTCGGAAAGAGGGAATAAAAGTGCTGGATAATATCTCTTACGAATAAGTGAAGAGTAAGGAGAAAATCGTATCAATAAAGGCAAAAAAATGACAGAAGTGCTTGAATGCTATACGGAAAGAAATAGAAAAAAAGCAGACTTTACGATATTATTGTCCTTTTGTACGCAATTCGCCAATGTGAATCTGACCAGCGGCTATCTTTGCGATAGAAAGTAAAACGTATGGAGGATATTAACATTTAAATCAATACAGATAAACTCTTATAATAAAATGATGAAAAGACTAATTACATATTCGTGTATGGCGATTTTCGCTATGGGAAGCATGGCGCAGAATCAAAAGGATGAGGCTCAAATGAATCGTTTCATATCCGGTCTGATGAAAAAGATGACACTGGAAGAAAAAGTGGGGCAGTTAAGCCAATGTTCCGGTGGATTTGCCACAGGTCCTGATAATACACGTATCAGTCGGACAGAAGATATAAGTAAGGGATTGATCGGTTCTTTGCTGAATGTATCCGGTGCTGCCAATACTCGTAAATATCAGGAGGCAGCTATGAAATCACGTTTACAGATTCCTTTGCTTTTCGGATTGGATGTTATTCATGGATATAGAACAGGTTTTCCGTTGCCATTGGCAGAGGCTGCGAGTTTTGATCTGGATGCTATAGAAAGAGGATCGAGATGTGCGGCAAAGGAAGCTGCAGCAGCCGGGTTGCATTGGACGTTTGCTCCAATGGTGGATATTAGCTGGGATGCCCGGTGGGGGCGTGTGATGGAAGGGGCCGGTGAAGATCCTTATTATGGCTCGTTGGTTGCTAAGGCGCGTGTACATGGTTTACAGGGAGATGATTTATCGAAAGAGAATACTATTTTATCCTGTATTAAGCACTTTGCCGGATATGGTGCAGCTATTGCCGGAAAAGATTATAATAGTGTGGATATGTCGATGGGACAGTTTGTCAATTTCTATATGCCTCCTTACAAGGCTGGTGCAGAGGCCGGTGCTGCTACTTTCATGAGTGCGTTCAATGACTTTAATAACGAACCGTCTACCGGAAGTACTTTTCTGTTGAGGGAGCTCCTGAAGAATCAATGGGGATTTAAAGGATTTGTGGTATCCGACTGGGGATCAGTGGGAGAAATGATGAACCACCGTTATGCGAAAGATGAAAAAGAAGCTGCTTATAAAGGAATCAAGGCCGGACTGGATATGGAGATGGTAAGTGAATGCTATTCCAAGAATCTGGTGTCTCTGGTAAAAGAGGGTAAGGTATCTATCAAGCTGGTGGATGATGCTGTCAGACGTATTTTGGAACAGAAATATAAACTGGGATTATTTGATGATCCGTTCAGATACTGTGATGAAGAAAGGGAACGTACAGTGATTGGTTCACAGGAATCCCGCAAGGAAGCATGCTACGTTTCCGAACGTTCTATTGTTCTTTTGAAAAATGAAAACTCGGTGTTACCGCTTTCTTCTTCTATCAAGAAAGTTGCTTTGATTGGTGCACTTTCCAAATCGCAGAAAGATATGTGCGGTGCATGGTCCTGTGCAGAGGTTGGTAAAGTAGTAACCTTGTATGAGGCAATGGAGAAACGAGGAGTGGACATCAACTATAACGATGGCTACGACTTGAAAACGAATAAAATTGTAAATCTGGATCAGACTTTAGCTGCTGCCCGCCAATCGGATGTGGTTATCGTTGCAATGGGAGAACAAGCTTGGGAAAGCGGTGAGATGCGTTCGAAAGGAGATATTTCTATTGCTGCCGAACAACAGCGTTTGGTTTCCGAATTGGTGAAGACTGGCAAACCGGTAGTTGTACTAATGATGTGTGGTCGTCCTGTTATTTTCAATGAAGTTCGTCGGGAGGCTCCCGCTATCTTATGTACCTGGTGGCTGGGGAGTGAAGCGGGTAATGCTATCTGTAATGTACTTTGGGGAGATTATAATCCTTCGGGTAAGCTGCCAATGACTTTTCCGCAGCATAACGGACAGATACCATTGTATTATCAATATAAGAGCACAGGACGCCCCACTGCATTGGGCGGATGGTGTGCGAAGTACATTGATATTCCTACGGAGCCTGCTTATCCGTTCGGCTACGGTTTGTCATACACTACTTTCAATTATTCGGATGTGAAACTGCTTCCGGGTGATGGAAAAGGTACTTATACACGTGTTGCTGTAACGGTTACCAATACTGGAAAATGCGAGGGCGAGGAAGTTGTTCAGTTGTATGTGCGTGATGAGGTGGCTTCTATCACTCGCCCTATCAAAGAATTGAAAGGCTTTGAAAAGATTAAGCTGAGTCCAGGTGAAAGCAAAACGGTCACCTTCGACGTAAAAGATGAACAACTAGGATTCTACAATAATCAAATGAAGTTCATTGTGGAGAAAGGAGACTTCACTTTGATGGTCGGTGGAAATAGTCGTGATTTACAAGAAATAAAATACATTCTTAACTAAGAACTAATATGAAAAACAACTGGAAAAGATGGCTCATATTTCCCGCTCTATTGCCTTTCTTCTCTTGGATGGAGGCAAAGACATTGGAGGAAAATCAGATTCAACAATCTTTGGACACCATTGAATACCGGGTATTTGTGGCTGTCGATAAGGCCGGAGTGGAGCATTGGGGAGGTAAAGAAGCTTATCAAGCGAAGCTGAATGCTTTTTTCGACCAAGTGAACGACTTCTGGAACAAAGCCGGCAATGGACGTTTCAACTACTATTTCCGTTATATACCGGATCTGCAGGTGATTTACGACTGCTCCTCCCGCCAATTGGAGAAAATCTATCAGAAGAGTGCCGGTTTTCCCAATCACGATGTACTGCTGATTATAGATTCTATTCTTGATTTTGACGATGAAGAATCGGCTAAAGGATGGTATTGCGGCGGTGGGGCGGACGATCTGAATATGGTAATTTGCCGTAGCCGTAGCAAGACGGAACATGAAGATCTGTTTGGTATCGACTATTTTCATAGAGGAGTGGCACATGAGTTCGGACATTATCGTGGGGTAACCGACTTGTATGCTGATAGAATCCGGGCAAAGAACAATCCGGTGAACCATATCGAATATGAACCTGACTCTTGTGTGATGAACAGTCATTATAAAACATATAAATGGAGCTCGTATGCAGTTCATATAATCAATCACACCGCCAAATCCAAACGTCCGAGACGTGATTTCGACGGATTCTTCAAACAAATGTTCCCCGAAAACATACAGGTATCTGTAAAAGTGAAAGGTAAAAAGCAAAAAGGGGTAAAGCTGAATCTGTATGGTTCACGTGCAAAATTCAATGACCTGATCGCTACTCCTTACCGTACTTATGAGACGGATAAGAAAGGAGAATATCTGATAACTGGTGTCCCCAACTTATATGATAGCCCCGCACCTCCTTTGCATACCGACGAATTGCCTTATAACCGCTGGTTCACTTTCTTGCTCGAAGCCGAATATAAAGGGGAAAAAAAATACGTATGGCTTCCCGAATATGAGGTGCAACAGACCTTCTTTGAGAATAAGGATACCTATCAGGTGACAATTGATTTCTAAAAAATGGTAGCGCGAATGAGATAAGAAAGGTGCTATTTAGCACTTGTTCAATGCTTTATTAGCAGGAAATTCTTCCTGTTAAGCTTCCTCCTTTATCTCTGCCAAGCGGTACTCTTATGATAAATATGTAAATAAAAAACTGTGTGAAATACAAAAAGTATTAGTTTATGAAACGTATGATGAAAAGACTTTTGCCGGTTCTAATGGCTATCGCACCTTTAACCATTTGTGCACAGAAAGTGTACGAGCTGAAAGACATTTCCGGTAAAGTGCAGGTGAATGTGATTGTGAATGATAAGAATGTGGAATACTCCGTTCTTCACGACAACGATGTGATGGTGGCTCCATCTCCTATTTTCATGAAACTAACTGATGGTACAGCTTTCGGACTCAATCCGAAAGTAAAGAAGATCAGCCGCCGTTCTGTAAATGAGACTATCTATCCTCCCATCTATAAGAAGAAATCAATCAAGGACCAGTTCAATGAACTAACCATTGACTTTAAAGGAGGATATAGCTTGGTGTTCAGAGCTTATGAAGATGGTGCAGCCTATCGTTTTGTCTCTGAACTGAAGAAGCCGTTTATGGTGGAAAGCGAGCAGGCTTCTTTCTGTTTTCCGAATGATCCGAAAGTTTTTGTAGCTTCACCGAAAGGCCGAATGAACGAGGGCAAGAAAGATCCTTTCTACAGTTCTTTCCAAAATACGTATCTGGAAACTGCCTTGTCTGCATGGGATAAGGAACAGATTGCCTTTTTACCGGTTTTGGTCGAGGGAAAGAACGGAAAAAAAATCTGTATCACTGAAGCCGATTTGATGAACTATCCGGGTATGTATGTGAAACATGGTGAGCATGGATATTCTCTGGATGGAATCTTTGCAGCTTATCCGAAAACGATAGTAGACGAAGTTCGCGGACTGAAAGGGGTAGTAAAATCTCGTGAACCTTATATTGCTAGAGTGGAGGGAAACACAGCATTTCCCTGGCGTGTCATGGTCATTGCCAAGGATGATGCAGAACTGCTTTGTAATGATATGGTATATAAACTGGCTACTCCGGCACAATTTACAGATTTTTCTTGGATTAAACCGGGTAAAGTGGCTTGGGACTGGTGGAACGACTGGAATCTCTACAACGTGGATTTCCGCGCAGGTATCAACAATGAGACTTATAAATACTATATTGACTTTGCCTCGAAATTCGGTATCGAATATGTGATATTGGATGAGGGATGGGCAGTGCCGGGTAAAGCGGATTTGTTTGAGGTGATTCCTGAAATCGATTTGAAAGAGTTGATTAGCTATGCAAAAAGCAAAAATGTTGATTTGATACTTTGGGCGGGCTATCGTGCTTTTGAAAAAGACATGGATCGTGTATGTAAGCATTATGCCGCAATGGGAATCAAAGGTTTCAAGATTGATTTTATGGACCGTGACGACCAACAAGTAGTTGAGTTTAACCGTAAAGCGGCTGAAACCGGAGCAAAATACAAATTGCTGATAGATCTCCATGGAACGTTCAAACCGACTGGTTTGCAACGTACTTATCCGAATACGATCAATTTCGAGGGTGTCCATGGACTGGAAGAAATGAAGTGGGCAGAACCGGGAACAGATCAAGTGATATATGATGTGACAGCTCCTTTCATCCGCATGGTTGCCGGACCACTTGATTATACACAGGGAGCGATGAATAACGTAATCATGAAGAACTTTCATGCTGTCTATACAGAACCGATGAGTCAGGGTACACGTTGCCGTCAGTTAGCATTGTATACTATTTTTGATTCTCCTATTAATATGCTGTGTGATGCACCTACTAATTATCTGAAAGAGGAAGAATGTACGAAGTTTATCGCTGCCATTCCTACTGTATGGAATCAGACACTTCCAATAAGCGGAAAAGTAGGCGAACATATTGTAATGGCACGTGAGAAAGACGGTATCTGGTATGTGGGTGGATTGACCGACTGGAAAGAGCGTGATGTTGAAGTCGATCTGTCTTTCTTGGGTGATGGTGAGTTCAATGCAGAAATATTTAGAGATGGTATCAATGCCGATCGTGTTGGGAAAGACTATAAGCGTGAAGTGATCCGCGTATCAGCCAATAAGAAGTTGAATTTACACATGGCTCCTGGTGGTGGGTTTGTTGTGAGGATAACAAAATAATAATTGAAGATTAAGTTTTTGGTTTGAAAGAGGACATCATCCCTATGGGAGATGCCCTCTTTTTTATGAGATGAGTGTCTCGTGTTATAACTGTTACTGTGATTTATTGATAAACTTTAGAACCGGAAACTCAATCCTCCTAAGAAATTGAATCCTTCCGTAGGATAACCTAAATAATATTGATATTTCTTGTTCAGCAGGTTATGTACTTGAGCATAAACGGATACTCCTTTGAATACATTATAGCTGGCTCCGATATGCAAATCATTAATTGCGGTCATTTTTGCATATTCTTTCACTTCTTTCCGGCTGATGTAATCATAACCTAGATTTATGTTAAGAGCAGAGATCGGATGAATACGTACATTGAAAGACATTTCACTGACTGGTTTCACAGCCAACAGATATTCCTCTGTTTTGCTGTCCCAATTACGGTAAGTATATTTAGCTGATATTCCGAGGATATCTTTGTAATCGTAACTGATTTCACCGCCAAGGTAGAGATTTTCTGTATTATCTTGAGCAAAAGAAAGGTAAGAACCTGAATGAATATTACTTGGGTCAAAACCTAAATAAGATAAGTCGTTCTTTAGATTCTGATAACCACCGAACACGTTGAACCAAAGTCCCGGATAAGGGCTTGCTTTGAATCCGATACTACCGTTGATTTGCTCGTAAGTATCATAAGGACGTTGTACGTATCCCAAAGTGGCAGTGGTATTTGCCTCCGGCAGTTCACCGTAAGGACAGATACTTTCTAATCTGCGGAAATCATTCAATTGCTTACCGCCGGTTGCTTTTGCATAAACAATGTAGCTATCAGAAAAAATATACTGTGCAGTGATATCGGGTGAGATACGGAAAGACTTGTCAAATCCGAAAGATAAATCTACATTGGCTCCGATATGCAGTTTCCAGTCATCATTATCCAGTTCGTAATATGGATTTAAAAGAAGCGTTGTGTAGTTTTTGAAGTATTCATCTCCGGTGGAAACATTCTTTGTATATCCGTTGTAGAGAAGATTGTTCATTTCCAAAGCGATAGTTATTAATTGTTGGTCGCCGATAGCTCCCGTGACATCGCCTTTGGTGCGTATGATTGTTTCCTTGATACCTGTATTGGCTTCAGATTCATTGAACATGTTATGTTGACGTTCATACATCAACAGATTTGTTTCTGCGTTGAAACGCAGTGGGGCAGTCTCATCAGTGAAATGAATGCCCGCATGGAAGTCACCGGATGTGAATTTCTGCTTGCTGTTTACGCTTTCCGGTTGGAAGTTGAAGTTGCTCAATCCGAAGTTTCCGGCAATATTTAAGTCCAGTTTATTAAATTGGTGTGTGTAATCTACATTTGCGCGTGTGCGATAATAAAATGCATTCCATTTTTCGGAGTCTGTGAAAGGAAGCGTTAGTTTACCATCCATTCCATCCATTTGGAAACGTACATTCAATTTGTCTTTCTGCGACAGACGGAATAGATAATTGGCAAGAATATCCAAATTGCCATAATTACCATATCCGGCACGTACATATCCCGGGGTAGTGCCGGGTTGAACTTCTTTTCGGTATAGGGGCGCATCGGCCTGCCGGAACGGAAGTGCCGGAAAGAATGTTGTAGCATATTCTACTTCTTTCTTGCTCACTGTCGGTTCTTCTACTTTAGGGCAGGACGTTCACTTTCGAAGCATCCATAATGTCCGGGTTATATTCTTGTTCCACAACGACCGTGCGGGTCATTGTTGTATCCTTCGGTTGGGTGGTTTGGGCTTGAAGGCAGGATGGCATTGAGATTGCCAATGCGAGTCCTCTTATTATATAATGAGATCGTTTCATACTTTTCTATTTTTTTATTCTCAATTCTCAACTTTCAATTTACTAAGTCTGCTTTCAATCATGCTTTCAATATCGTCATTCCCTTGATAATTTTGTTGCAGACTTAGCAGATATTGGCGTGCGTCCAGATCTTTACCCGTAGCATGATAGACGTCGGATAGAAGGATAAAACTGCGCGCTAGCCAATAAGCATGTGGCGTACTCTGTTCTATATAGTTGAGCAACTCTTTCTCTGCAGCGGCATATTCTTTTGCGTCGTAGAGGGATTGTGCAACCTGATATTTAGCTTCGGCACCGTAAGAGTTACGTGTGTCTTTGGCCAGTTCACGATAGTCTTCCATTGCTTTCTTGTCAGCCTTTTGCTTGGTGTAGGCTTTAGCACGGTAATAAAGAGCTTCATTTCTTAGCTCCGGACTAAGTTTGGCTTCTGCAAGCAGGTCGGTAGCTGCATGGATGGTTTCTATATCATCTCGTAATAGGAAGGCGCAACGCAGAATACCCGTTTCAGCAAGTTGGCGGCGCTCTACGTTGGTTGCTTTTTCTTTCAGCATTTTGTAGCTAGCCAATGCTTCAGCCATATTTTGCTGGTTGAATTGCACTTCAGCACGCAAGATTAGTGCTTCTTCTGCAAACGGATTGTTTGGATATTCCAACAACTTACCGGAATGGAGAAGAATCATATCATAATTCTTCTGCTCGTTTCCGATCAGGCAGAGATAATAATGTGCGTTCAGGCTGAAGGCTCCTTCCGGGAAAGTTTGCAGGTATTTGTTGAGGCTTGTTTTGGCTTCTTCCATTCTGCCTCGTGCATAAATCTTTTCTGCGGCGGCATACGTAAGCGAGTCTTGTTCGTTAGCATCGAAACGGATGTGTCCTGGCATAGCATTTGCTAAAGCAGCAAATTCGTCGATGCGGTTGAGGTCTACATAAATAGATTTCAAATCACGCATGGCAAGACGTGCTTCTTCACTGCCCGGATATTTTTCAATAACCTGTTTGTAGGCTTCGATTGCTTGGTTGTAATCTCCTTTTTGGTAATATAATAATCCGATTTCGGCGGCAGCTTTCCGGCTGACCGGACTTTCAGGATATTTAGTCAGCAATTCTTTGAAAGAAGTAATGGCTTGGTTGTTGTTGTCCATCAAAACATAGGAACGCCCTTTCTCGTAAATAGCGTTTACGGCATAAGGAGAAGCAGGGTACTTTCCTACCAGACGGTTCAGCAAGGTGATCTTACCGGTATAGTCTTTCTGCAGACCGGATACAAGAGCCAGCTGATAGAAAGAATAGTCTCCGGAAGAAGTATTCATCTGTTCGGCTTGCGAATAATACTGTTTGGCTTCTTCAAAGTTACGTACATGCAGGTGGCAGTCACCAATACGATTGTATGCATCGGCAAGTACGGTTGCATTTTCGCCTTTCTCCAGTTGAATGTATTTTTGGAAGTAATTGCTTGCTTGCGTATAGTCTTTCCGGTGGAAAGCGATATATCCTAAGTTATAATTGGCAAGCGCATACATTTCGTTATTGGGTTGGGTGGTGAGTTGCAGATAAGCATTAAAATCACGTGCGGCTTCTACCATTCGGTTTAAACGGTAATAGGATTCTCCGCACCAATAGTAAGCGTCTGCCTTGGTCTGACGATTGTATTGTCCGATGGCAATGGATTGGTTCAGATATTTCAGAGCCTGTTCGAAGTCGGCGTTAGCGAAAGATTGAGTTCCCAATTGGAACAGTATCTTCTGTTTGGCTTCCAATATTTGCGCGCTTGGTTTGGCAATCCGGTCGATTGATTTCAAAGCTGCATCGTAGCTACGTGTATTCATGTAAACTTCTACCAGGTAGCTGCTGACTTTTTCAGCGTATGGAGAAGTCGGAAATTCATTCAGGAATTTCTCGAAGGCAGTAACTGATTCACCGAAAGCGGAGAAAGAAGTCTCGTGCAGGCAAAGAGCGTAATTGTAAGCTGCCTGTTCCTTGATTTGCATATTGGCATTGGAGGCGGCTGCCTGTTCAAAAGCCATGCGTGCTTTGTTTTTCTCTGCCAGTTGCAGATAAGAGAGTCCCATGTGGAGATATGCATTTTGGGTAAGGGCATCGTTGTCAGTTGTCACCTTACCTAATGTTTCGGCTGCTTTGGAGTATACTTTTGTTTGGTAGTAGGAGAGTCCTAGCATGTAAAGGGCATCCCGGCGGGGAGCCGAGCGATCCTTATTCAAGTAATTGTTGAATGCTTCTACGGCTTGGTGATATTGTCTGAAATGGTAATAGGCATCTCCCAGAATACGGTACATTTCTGCAGCGTGCTCGTTGTTCGGGTAGGCTGACAGGTAGTTTTGTGCTACAATTTGTGCCTTATCATAGTTTTTGAGCTGCGTATAAATTTCGGCTATGTAATAAGGGACGAGTGCTTTGTACTTCGAGTCGTCCTGTAAGGGAAGGAAACCTTTCAATGCTTCACTATAGCGTTTTTGTGTATAGCGGATATAGGAAAGATAGTAATCACAATCTTTGGCGTATTTGGGACTGTTGGCGCGCAAAGTTTCAAACCAGATGGCTGCTTCTCTTAGATTATCGGTTTTCAAATAACAGGTAGCCAGTTGGTAGGTGCAGTCGTCCCGCTCTTCATTACCTAGTAAATCAAGGTCGGCAGAGTTGAAGAGTGCCAGTGCTTCATCATATTTTCCTTCGTAGAAATAGCAGGAGGCTAACAGCGCATAAATGCGGTTAGCGTATGGAGTATCAGGATAACGGTCGAGATATTTGCGGAGGAGTTCGATGCGGTTTTTGTCTTTCAGTTCGTAAGCCGAACTGACTAGCATATACTCTGCGTCCTGAAGAAGGCTGGCTGCAGGCTTTTGTTTTACAAATGCTTTCAATGCCGGCAGAGCAGCTGCATAATTCTTTTCCTGGAAAAGTTCTTTTCCTTCTTTATAAAGATTGTCAGTCGAAGTGAACTTATCACTTGTCTGGGCAAATCCTATAATGGGCGTGCAGCAGATGGCTGCACAAATGAGTCTAGTAATTTCTTTTTTCATAATCGGGTGTTTATGCAAAAGTACTATATATCTTTCAATGACGTATTTTAATAGCTATTAATTTAAAGCTCATTAAAATATAAGACAGAATGAAAGGGGAAATGTTTCTGTAATTTGTTATATTTTAACGAATTATCTGCCGGATAAAAACTTTTTAAGTCCTCGGCGAATAGAATCTAGTCCAAAATCTTCCGGATTAATTTCGGAGAGAGGCAGGAAGAAAGAATCTGCTACATCATCCATTGCCGAAAAATGGCTCATGTCTTCTACGGTGCACAGAAAAAACATATCGAGTGTGTGTACAGGAAAACCTGAATAGACATAAATATTGGGAAGTGTAAACTGGTAAACTGCTTTTTTTACCTTCAACCCTGTTTCTTCCAGCACTTCACGGGCTACGCCTTCTTCACCTGTTTCATTCATATCGATGAATCCGCCGGGTAGGTCGAGAGTTCCTTTGGCTGGCTCTTTGGCACGTCGGCAGACAAGCAATTCGTTTTTCTCATTTAAGATGAGTGCTACGGTGGCGGCGGAAGGGTTAAAGTAATAGACGAAGCCGCAATCTGTACATTTTTTGGACTTTTCGTTATTTACTTCGAAATGCGGAGAACCACATTCGGGGCAATATAGGAATTGAGCTAGAGGATGTTTCATAATCGTATATACTTCCAGTTTTTTTGTTTATGCACGCAAAGGTATAAAATGCTTTTATTAATTTCATCTATCACAGCATAGAAATATTCGATTGGACTTTTTTTGAAAAGGCGGGGTTTCTGCCTTTATCTTTGCATCAGAAACAAAAAACAAAACGATGTTTCTGATGTTATAAGTCAAATCAATTAATAACAATAAAAGCAATAAAGATTATGGAACCAATTTTAAATTCTCAACTTCCTGAATTCAGCGTTCAGGCTTTTCACAACGGAGCTTTCAAGACTGTAACCAACAATGACCTGAAAGGTAAATGGGCGATTCTTTTCTTCTATCCTGCCGACTTTACTTTCGTATGTCCTACTGAATTGGTGGATATGGCTGAAAAGTACGATCAGTTCAAGGCGATGGGTGTAGAAATCTATTCGGTAAGTACTGACTCTCATTTCGTGCACAAAGCTTGGCATGATGCTTCCGAAAGTATTCGTAAGATCAAATACCCGATGCTGGCAGACCCGACAGGCGCTTTGAGCCGTGCACTGGGTGTATATATCGAAGAAGAAGGTATGGCTTATCGCGGTACATTTGTTGTCAATCCGGAAGGAAAGATTAAAGTGGTGGAACTGAATGATAACAATATTGGCCGTGATGCAAGTGAATTGCTTCGTAAGGTGGAAGCTGCACAGTTTGTAGCCAGCCATGACGGAGAAGTTTGCCCGGCTAAATGGAAGAAGGGTGAGTCTACCTTGAAGCCAAGCATCGACCTGGTAGGTAAGATTTGATAGATCTTGATAATGGTGATTATGGGAGGCCGGTAACGGGAGACGCTGCCGGCCTTTCTTTTAAAAAAATGAAAGGAAAAAAGGTATGTTAGAATCTGCATTAAAAGAACAACTAAAGGGTATTTTTGCTGGGCTGGAGGCAAATTTTACTTTTGATATATTCGTATCATCCAGCCACGAAAACAAAACAGAATTATTGGAGCTGCTGGGAGATGTAGCGGATTGTTCCGATCATATCACTTGCTCGGTGAATGAGGGAGAAGCATTGAAGTTTACTTTATTAAGGAATGGTGATCGTACCGGAATCACATTCCGGGGTATTCCTAACGGACATGAGTTCACGTCATTGCTTTTGGCTATCCTGAATCTGGACGGCAAAGGAAAGAACTTTCCCGATGAGGCCGTTTGCAACCGTGTGAAAGCACTGAAAGGCCCGATACATCTGACCACTTATGTTTCGTTGACTTGTACGAACTGTCCTGACGTAGTGCAGGCTCTGAATGCAATGACTACTTTGAATCCGGCTATTACGCATGAAATGGTAGACGGTGCGCTTTATCAGGACGAAGTAGATGCACTGAAAATACAAGGAGTGCCCTCTGTCTTTGCAGATGGAAAATTACTTCATGTAGGCCGTGGTGAATTTGGCGAATTGCTTGCCAAGTTGGAAGAACAATATGGTATTGACGAAACCAAAGCGAATGCAGAGGTGAAAGAATATGATGTGATTGTAGCCGGTGGAGGACCTGCAGGAGTATCAGCAGCTATTTATTCTGCCCGTAAAGGACTCCGTGTAGCTATCGTGGCCGAGCGTGTTGGCGGACAGGTAAAAGAAACGGTGGGTATTGAAAATCTAATTTCTGTTCCGGAAACGACAGGAAATGAACTTGCCGATAATCTGAAAACTCACTTGTTGCGTTATCCGGTGGATTTACTGGAGCATCGTAAAGTAGAAAAAGTAGAAGTGGTTGGAAAACAGAAGCAGATCACTACCTCTGTTGGTGAGAAATTCCTGGCTCCGGCACTGATTATTGCAACCGGTGCAAGCTGGCGTAAACTGAATGTTCCGGGAGAAGCCGAATATATAGGTCGTGGTGTCGCTTTCTGTCCTCATTGTGATGGGCCGTTTTATAAAGGAAAGCATGTAGCGGTAGTAGGTGGTGGAAATTCAGGCATTGAGGCAGCCATTGACTTGGCAGGTATCTGCTCCAAAGTGACTGTTTTTGAATTTATGGATGAGTTGAAAGCGGACAGTGTACTTCAAGAGCGACTTAAATCATTGCCGAATGTGGAAGTGTTTGTAAGTTCACAGACTACGGAAGTGATAGGAAATGGTGATAAGCTGACTGGTCTACGCATCAAAGACCGCAAAACGGAAGAAGAACGTTTGGTGGAATTGGATGGTGTATTTGTACAGATCGGGCTTTCTGCGAATAGCAGTGTATTCCGCGACATAGTGGAAACCAACCGTCCGGGCGAAATCATGATTGATGCACATTGCCGTACGAATGCGACGGGTATCTATGCAGCCGGAGATGTTTCTACGGTTCCTTATAAGCAAATTATTATCTCTATGGGCGAAGGGGCGAAAGCTGCGCTTTCTGCATTTGACGATAGAGTGAGAGGGATTATCTGATTGATATATTCAGATATAAAAAGCACACAAACAAGACATTAGCGGGGCTGCAAAGGTATGAATCCATATCTTTGTAGCTTTTTATTTTTTTCTTAGCTTTGAGACATTTAACATTAACCCCAAAAACGAAGAACAAGAAAAAGAGAGGTTTTACTGGATATGACAGTCTAAACAGTCTAAACAGTCTAAAGTTTTGACAACCTTAAATGATGGAGGTGTGTCTAAAAGTCTGACACACCTCCATGAAATAATTATTTCATAAAGTGTTATTCGGAGAAATATGTATAATAGAATTTCTCAATATCTCCGTCATAGTTCTTGCTTTCCTCTTTGATACAACTATTTTCATCATATTCGAATGTGTAAGTAGATGCAACGGCTGAATGCTGCCAGCCGCTACTCGTATGACAATTGGCCGAAGCTTTTCCAAAGAGACCTGTTTCAACCAGCCAACGACTTGGACCACTGCCTTCCGCATAGATACAATGTGCTCCGCCTACATTAGGCACGGCAGAATAGGTCTGAACCTTGAATTGTTCTACTCCATCAGAGAATCTGGTCCATTGCGTAATATTACCATTTTCTATGGTGATGTTAGATGCGATATTGCCATTTTTTACAGCTTTTGTCATGTAGCCATTCTCGTCGTAAGTATATTCATATGTATTCGAACCATCTACAAAAGTAGCGACATACCCCTGGCTATTTAATGTCATAGTATATGCGTTCTTACCTGTCACCGTGACGCTGTTTCCGTCGTAAGCAAAGAGCCATTCTCTATCCAACTCTTCTCCATTTAGTCTGTAGACACGTTTAACCGTACCATTGTCATTATATTCGTAATACCATTTATCCCAATCATCTGCAAAAGTAGCTATCCGATAAACAGTTACTTCAGAGGTCGTTGTAAAAGTGATTTCTGCATACTCTGAATCTTCAAAGTAGATCGATCCGGTTTTTGAGCTTTACTTTGAATGTGTAACTTTTTTCCGGCTCTAAACCTGTCAGTTGAATCGTATTTTGGTCAGTACTTTGTTCATTACCGTTATTCAAACTATAAATATAAGCTGTTGCGTTTCCTATGGCTTTCCATGTAATAACAGCAGAACTCTCTTTTACATCAGGAACAGTAACTTCCGGTTTATCCAGAACGTTGGTATTGGGATGATTGTCGTCATCGCTGCAAGCGGTCATACTTAGTACTACTGCCAGCATGGTTAATAAGTAAAAATACTTTTTCATGTTGTTCTATTTAAGGTTAATAATTAGTTTCCGGCAACTACTATCATTCCCAAACCAACCAGGAAGAAGATAAACATCAAGGCTAGTAATTGATTAACAGATTTCGTTGAGCCTTTAAATTCTTTCCAGATAAATACTCCCCAAATAGCGGCAATAAGTGGTGCGCCCTGTCCTAGTGCATAAGATACCGCCGGACCAGCTTCGCCTGATGCGATATAGCTGAATGCAGAACCAAGTCCCCATATCGCTCCGCCAAGCATTCCGCATATATGAGTTTTCGTGTTTCCTTTAAAGTATTCGGAGTAGCTGACTTTTTCTCCAACAAAAGGATATTTCATCACTAATGTGTTGAAAACAAAATTGCTTAGCAATACGCCTATTGAGAAAACAAAGATTGCAGAATAAGGAGTCATCATTCCTATAGCGGGTGAATTGAAGTTTTCTACATCCATACCTTTCACTACGAACCTGTAGAATAAGGACATTAGTACGCCGGCTATTAATGCAATGATAATTCCCTTTTTGTTGTTTTTCCTGCTTTTTTCACCCTTTTGCATTTTTCCGGAGGCCACTCCATTACAAATAATGGCAATAACAATGAGAGCTACACCGCCGAATAAAAGCAAAGGATTGCCGGTTGGAATTCCCAAATAATTGACGATTACCCCTAATACCAGTGCAATGCCGACTCCTAAAGGAAAAGCTACAGACATACCAGCTAAGGAGATGGACGCTGAAAGAAGAATGTTTGAAGCATTAAATATTACGCCCCCCAAGATAACCCAGCCGATACTGTCTCCAGATGCTTGTCCCAGATCTTCCAGAAATGAACGTCCGGTATCTCCATGACTACCCATTGTGAAGCCTAGTAAGATGGTGAACAATACCATTCCAATCACATAATCCCAATAAAAAAGTTCATAACGCCAATTTTTGGAAACTAGTTTCTGGGTATTACTCCAAGAACCCCAACAAATCATGGTTACGATGCAGAATATAACTGCCAATAAATAACTGTTTACTGTGAACATACTATTAGTATTTAATTGTTAAACATGAATTCTGTTATTTAAATATATAATCCAGTCCTCCCAATAGCTGAAAGCGTTGGTTTCTTTACATTTTCTTGACCGGAACTCATGTTCCAGGTCTGATTCCTTCAAAAGGATATGAATATTACTGCTAAAACCATATTCTTTTGACTCGGGTAGTACTTCTATCCAGCACCTGGGATATCTTTTATGAGAGTTGACCGCTTTTATAAAATTCAGAGCGTCACTTTCATCACCGATGGTGTTTACACAGACTATGCCGGTAAACAAATTTTCCCTTTGAATGGCTTCTATGCCTTCTTTGATGTTATCTTTCAAAGTGATTAAAGCCCTCATGCGTTGGGAACTTCTGATTTCGGAGAGTTGCTTTTCTATATAAGAGATTGTTGCTGAGAGGTCTGCGTTGGTTTTAACGAAGCAAAGAAGAGCAGGCCATGTTCTATTATCGTCTACCATTTCATGAAATTGATTGACGAGAGTCTGTTGTTGTTGCTCGTTGATTTCTCCCTGTACGTAGATAATAGGATATTCTCTTGTGCTTCCTTGAGCCTGTTCCGGATAATAAACCGTTGCATTGCCCATTTTGATAAATGGTGTCTCATTCAGAAGAAGGCTTCTCTCATTATTTCCTGTCTGGTTCTCATTGAAATATTTGTTTATGAATCTGAACGCTTTTGGTAGTGCTCCATTCCAACAGGTAAAATCATGTCCTCCTGCACGTACTTCCCATTCATGAGGTATCTGTCTTTCCAGTAATAATCGGTGCAGTTCTTCATTACTTTCGCATAAAGTACCTTCTTTATCTCCAATATCCAGCATGATTCCAAATCCTTTTAAATCGGAAGTACGGAGGGTAGAAAGAATGTGGTAGGGTGAATGTTGCTTATAATAACTGGTTAGACGCTGGTTGCCATTCTTTCCTGCTCCTCCGAAAATCCGTCCCCATTGACTGTCCCATTCTTTTTGTGGTTCTTCTTCTATATATTGTTTTTCTGTACGGATAGATGGTGATAACGCAACAACAGAACCAAATAAGTTACGGTTGCGTAGGCTGACGGACAATGCTCCGAATCCTCCCATAGAGAAACCAATGATTGAACGTGCGCTAACATTCTTGCGGGTGCGGTAGTTGTTATCAATATATGGAACCAGTTCTTTAATAAAGAAAGTCTCATAAAGAAAACTGCCATCATAGGTGTCACTGTAATAAGACAAATAGCCGTCAGGAATAACCATAATGAAAGGTTCAACCTCTCCTTTTTTTATCATTTTGTCCATTACACGGGCAACATTGCCATATTCGAGCCAACTGGTATAATCACCTCCTATTCCATGAAACATATACAAAACAGGATATTCTATATCTGAATGTTCATAACCTTCCGGTAGGATAATAGAATAGGAGACTTCTTGCTTTAAAGAGGGACTATAAATATTCATCCCTTCTTTTTCTATGGGAAGTGCCCAAGCTCCATCTATACCTGATAGAGATAGGATTATATATAACAGTATCTTCCTCATATCATTTCTTTATTAACTGTTCACCAATGTAATAACTCATTGAATAAATACCTGTTTGGGCGGACTGTTCACTATCCAGTCCGTTTCTGACACGATATTGTACTGGAACCTCTGCATCCAGCAATCCATTGAATAGAGTAAGCATACTATTGTAATTACTACCTCCGTCTGTTATATCCAAATAATAAATTTTGGCCCGGTTCTCGTCAGAAAGGTTGTTAATACCCGCATCTTCTGCAAAGAAAAAATTGATGGCAGGGGTATTACCTGATGATTGCTTGTATAAGTAATCAGCTTCTGAACCATAGGCTAATCCTAATCTGAAGTCTGCATTACTTTCAGTATGAATCGTTTTCTCTATTGCATCGGTAATAGTTGAAAAACTTATTTCATTTTGAATAACCTCCTTTACATCAAAACCGGCGATTATCATACGTTTGATTTGCATAAGAGAATCTAATGCCACTGCCACCTTCTCTGTTGTAAGATTAACATTACCTTCTCCTTTGCTGTAATAAAGAACTTTGTAAGTTAGTTCGGAATTGTAGTCATCCGGTAACCATAGTTCGATATTGGAATTACCTACTTTTATGTTTTTATTAGTAGCATGTAGTTCTTCTGTGAATTTTTTCAGAGTTTCCTGCGGATAGTTTTCTCCTTTGAATGAACGTTCGATAAAAGGCAATGCCTCTTTCATGGATTCACGCCAATAACTGTCAGTGTGGGCACCGTTTCGTACACGATATTCGTGCTTGATATTTTTGTCCCGTAATAGAGTATGTAATTCACCGTTTCCTGCATATAGTCTTTCTTCATCATCACCGCAGTCTATGTAATACCGTACTGTTTGAAATGTGGAACTTGGTTTATCCTTGAAAAAGTGTAGCGGACATTGGCTTTATAATAGCTTGTCAGCCTGCCTGTTCCTGTTTGGCGCTTCCTCCGAAGTTGTTTCCCCATTGAAGATTCCAACCGTCTTGTGACAAAGAGATGTATTGTTCATCTGTATTTAGGGAGGGACTTAATCCTATTGATACCGAGAATGTTTCAGGATGTTGCGATGCTATACTTAATGCCCCGAAACCTCCCATAGAGAATCCGGCAACAGCTCTTTCCGTCTTACTGGCTGTTGTTCGGAATCGCTTATCAATCAGGGGTACGAGTTCATTAATGAACATATCCATATAGTTGAACTTTCTGTCATAGCGGTTACAAAAATAAGAGTTGAAACCTTCCGGCATGATGTAGATCAATGGGCGAATACTACCATTGCTGGTTTGCGCATCAGCTATGCTTTGAATATTCAGACCTGAAGGTCCCCATGAACTTTGGTTCCCTCCCCAGCCATGTAGAAGGAAAACTACTCCATATTTACCCGTACTTTCCGATAGATACTCTTGAGGCAGTAATACGGAATATTTGATTTCTTGTCCTAATATTTTGCTGTAAAAACTTTGATCGGGATTATAGCGTTTGGTAAACAGTTCCGGTGTCTCGGTCTGTTCGCCTTCGGACGGACTGTTATCATCAGACGAACATGATGACAATCCGTAGGAAAATAATAATAAGGCTAATAATAGGAGTAGTTTTCTATTCATGGCTTCTCTCTTTTATTTATAAGGATTGATTGGCTCTGCCGGTGTGGATGAATAAACCACCATGTCTTTACATTGAACGGCATATTTTTCATTTGGATTAATCCATTTAATAACCAGTTTGTGAGGTCCTTCCTCTAAATCATAATTATAGAAAATGTCATACTTTCTTTTTATGTAGTCATAAGGCATTTCTATGGTTTCTACTTTCTTGCCGTCAATGTAGGCCTCCAAGATGGCGATGTAATTGTCATTACTATCTTTAACATCTTGTCTGATCATCCCCATTAAAACAACTCCCTTGCCATTGAACTCAAATGTTTTTTCTGTACCGAGATCATATTTGATAACTCTTCTTTCAGAAGGATATAAGCCTTCAAAAGAAACTTCCCATGCTACGGTTTTTGGCTTTTGAATCGTGGTATAGTATTTATCTCCTTTTATTTTTCCTCCGTTTGCTTTTAATACGTCACTCAATAGTTTGAGATTAATGTCGTATACAGAACTTAAAGAGATATCTGTGTAAGGGAACTTAATATTTTCACATCTTTCGAGTGCCGGTTTCCAGTATTCGGGAATAGCCTTGTAGCCTTGTATGACTCCAAGAATTCCTGCGGCAGTTGCCGGGTTACAGTCGGAATCTTGTCCGCAACGAGTGGCTATATCCATTGTTTTGAAAAAGTCGCCGTTACCATATAAAAGTCCCATCACACAGTAAGCCGCATTGATAGTGGCGTCAATGTTAAATGCATTGAATACCCCTTCCGGGCAGCCAATCTCAAAAGCATGGCGGTTTTCTATTTCCAGCCAGCATTTACGCCAGTCATCGGGATATTGTTTCCAATATTTAATAACGTCTGTGATGCAACGGTGAAATTTACTTTGTTCGGGTATTGTTTTAAGAGCTTCCGTGACAATTGTATAAATGTCGTTATTTACGTAAGCTAATGCATACGTTGCTCCCATGTATAAACCTCCATACCATCCGTCGCCGTAGTTCATGATATGCCCTATCTTGTCCGAAAAATTGGAGGCGGTATTTACCATCCCCGGACATATCATTCCAATGAAGTCTGCTTCAATCTGGAAATCAATATCGTCAGCGTGCGGATTATTTTTCCAATGTCCCGATGCCGGTGGCATAATACCGTGTAATATGTTATATCTAGCTGCCTGGTTGGCATGCCATAATTTGTAATCTGCATTTGCAAAGGCTTTGGCGAATGATTCGGCAGGGGCATTTATCCCTTCTTTTTGCATTACTTCCAGAAAGGTAAGATCCATATATACATCATCATACAATCCCGGATCTTCTGCAAAGATGTCCTTGCAATAGTCATCATACCAGATTATTGGAGTTTTCTCATGAATGATCGCTCCTCTGTATTTAAATTCTGTAGGACCGCCATAGGTGCACCCTATGGTTTGTCCGGCCCAGCCTCCTTTAATTTTGTCGAGCAGTACCTCTTTACTTATTTCAACTGTTTTTCCATATTCTATTTGTGCCATTCCCGATATGGAAAAGGTAAATAGTAGAATGATGTTAATCAGGACTTTTTTCATCTTAACTTATTTATTAAAGTAAAATCTATCATGTTCTTTTTTCTCTGAATAATACATTATGTCGTTGATACGAATAATGTAGTCTTTTTTGCGGTTCAACCATTTCATTTTAACGTGGTGTCTTCCTTCCTTCATGAGGTATTTCCAGGCTGGTTCTACTTTGCGGTCTGTGTTTCTCATGGGTAAAGCTGCTACATGGTCCAGTTCTCCGTCAATCCATATTTCCACTTTAGCAACGTAAGGGTCATTGGGCTCTGCCAATCCGAACACCTCGGAACCGATGTGGCGTGTAGATACACGATTGATATAATCGGGAGTAATACTTCTTGTGCAGCAAATGTTGCCCCAGATAACAAATCCGTTACCATTGAAATCAAATTCAAATGTATCTGTCAGGAAGCAGTCTTTGCGTTCTCTATAAAGTGGATAGGTGTTTTCGAAATTTTGTTCTAAAGGAAGTACATTCGCCTTTTTGATTGGAATTTCTATTTCCTCACCAGATACTTTTCCACCTGTTTTGACTATGAGTTGTTTAGCTTGATCGAAACTCATTTGGTATGCTTTTGCCAACGACATATTCGTTCCTTCAAATGTAAAGTCTTCTACTTCTTTCAAAGGGTTTAACCAGAATGAAGGGATTTTATCATACCCATACATGACGCCGAGTACACCGCCAACTGTAGACGGATTACAGTCAGAATCTTGTCCGCAGCGTGTTGCAATATCGACAGAGTTGGTGAAGTCTCCTTTACCGTAGAGCATAGCTAATGCTACGAAAGCGGAATTGAGCTTGGCGTCAATATTAAAGTTTAGAAATACGCCTTTGGGACATCCTACATCACAGTTCCATTTTTCTTGCAGGAAGTACCAGCAATCTTTCCAGTTGTCCGGGTGCAAAGAATGGAAATTGATTACATCCTGAATACATTGATGGAATGTACTCTCTTCAGGTATGACAGAGATTGCGGTTTTTAGGATCGCTTCAGGACTCTTTTCATAGAAAGCGGAGCTATAAAGAGCTGCTACGAAAGCACCACCATAAAAACCATCACCGCTATTCATAATGTGGCCTACTCTGGAGGCGATATCCAATGCTTCCGGTAGCATTGCCGGAGCCATCAGACCAATGAAGTCTGCTTCGATCTGGAAATCCAGATCGTCTGCATGTGGGTTATTCAACCAATGACCGGAAGCCGGTGGCATGATACCTTGGCGGATATTATATCTGCCTGCTTGGTTAGCATGGGCCAAATGATAATCAGCGAATGCAAATCTTTTGGCAAGTTCTTCTTGTGAACAATCCAGGCCAAGTTCATCAAATGCCTCAACAAACGTGCAATCGTTATAAATATCATCGAACAATCCGGGCTTCTTTTCCCACCAATATTTAACGTAACCTTCCGCCCAGGGGATCGGCTGGTAATCTTGAATATAAGTTCCCGTGAACTTAAACTCTGTAGGTGCTCCGAAAACAACACCAATGGTTTGTCCGGCCCATCCTCCTTTAATCTTATCTAAAAGTTCTTTATCAGATAACTTTAAAGTTTTTACAGGTTGGGCTTGTACGTTGAGAGTAAAAAGCCCTATAATACATATCGTAATTATTTTCCTCATTTTTCTCTTCCTTTATTTCTCGTAAACTCCTAGTTCGGTGATAGAGATGAATGATGATACATTCTTTGTGTATTTATGCCAGTGTTCCTGCACTTTTGCATCCATTAGTACGCGTATTCCCTTGGTTTTTACTGCCGGGAATTCCAAAACATATTGTGCAAACGGAGGTTGGAAAAATACAATATCAGTTTCGGGAAGTGCCGGAGTTGATTTGAATTTACCTACGTCATACCAATGTCCGTCATTTCCAAGATATTGAATGTTCAGAGAAGTAAACCATCCTCCGAATTCCTCCAGACAGCCCATGTCTAAAACAATCATATTGATGTTATGCTCTTCTTTCCAACCGTATCCGAAATAGTCTATTTTAGGCAGATTACTTTTGGCCGCTAATGAATAAAATACAGATCCTACGCCATCTTTGACTCCGTCATTAATTACTTCTACATTTGTTGCGTACATCGGTTTTCCAAAGGTAATCCAGCAAGAATCGAGTACTTCTTCGTTTAGTTTGCGGATATTTGCGTAAATAGTGTCAGCCTTGGGGGCTATATTCTTGGTTTTAACCAATAACTCAAAGTCTTTAGTAATTGAGTTCTTGTTATTTGCGCTTAATTGAAGGGTAATCGGATATTTGCCGGCTTCTGTAGGAGTTCCTGCCAGTTTACCGTTTTGGAATGTAACTCCTGCCGGAAGTTTACCTTTTACCAGTTCCCATTTGAAATTAGCATTTGTTCTGCAGGCAAATGAGTAATCGGTAGGCTGTCCGATTTCCAAGTCCGGATTCGGGCCGATACAGAATTCCATCGGGGGAATGAATTGTGCTTTAGGGTTAACATATACCATATCACCTTTCACTTTTCCTCCTTTAGAGCAAACCAGTTCGATTGCTTTGTTGTAAGTACGTTCAATCATGTCTTCAATGGAAGCATCGGGCATATCAAACCTGGTGATATTGATATACCGGTCGTTGAAGGGTTTTTCCCATCCTTCGATAGGTTTAGTCAAACTTTCGGGAAGAGACTTTGCGCCATACATTACTCCTAGAAGTCCGGAGATAGTGGCTGCCTGATTATCGCAGTCAAATCCCATTGCACAGCTTAAATCCAATGTCCGTTGGAAATCTCCTTCGCCATACAACATAGCCAAAATCCCGCATAATCCGTTCAGATTAGCATTCCAGATTGTTTTTGTCATGGCCGGTTCATCTATGTAATATTTTTTAGCCATGATTTGACGTGCTTTTACCCAATCTTTAGGATATTTGTCATATAAAGCAATCATCTCTTTACGGCTATCGCATATCTGTCATCAGCTGGCAATTCTTTTAAAGCGCGTGTAATAAGCTTGCGGATATCCTTGCAGAAAAAGGCGTCAGCGTACATTGCACCGTATAGAACAGTGGAGATACCGCCCACGAATCGCTTGTGATACGGGCTGCCCAATCACTTTTTCCTGCAGCATACGAAATCATTCCCGGTGCTGTATACGCCCATATCTCGTTAATCAATTGAGGGTCGATCTGATACCAGTGCGGATTCAGATTTTCGTCACCTGTGAACGGAGGGGTGAATCCAAGATGCATTAATCCGAGTGCAGCCCTATTGGCTAGCCATACACGGTCACGGATATGATACATCCATCCTTCGCGCATATTAGCATAAGTAGGTTCTACACCATATTTCTCCATTAATAGTAAGTAGATATACTCAACATCAGTATCATCATCAGAGAATGCACCGTTATACTTCTGCAATTTATCTATGTTTTTAGTGTAACCGAATGGAAATCTGGATTCGGGGGCAGGTTCATCTACAAACTTGTTCTCAAAAGGAAGTCCATATATGTTTCCTACCATTTGCCCGATCCAAGCTCCGGCTATTTTGTCTTTTAACTCTGTCTTTGAAATTTTCTGTGCAGAGATAAATAAGATGTTAGTAATTAAAACAAGTAAAAAGATGATTGGTTTTTTCATACTTATCAGGGTTGATTTGTTGGAAGGTACACTTTTCTATGTGAACCTTCCAATTGTGGTTAATAATCTTTGTTTTGAGATAATTTTGGATTTGCATTTAAAATATCCGTAGGAATTGGAAATACATTTCTAAAAGTTTCTGAACTTTGGTCAGGGTGTGCCCAATATTTTTTCAGATATTTTCCGAAACGTATCATATCTTCATGGCGCCATCCTTCCCATGCCAGTTCTCTGCCTCGTTCTGCATAAAGTTCATCAATCGTCAATTGGCTTGTGGTATATGCATCAAGACCTGCTCTTGTACGAATCTTCTTGAAGTCTGCCAGTTGGATAGCTTCACTTGTTCTGTTTTGTCGTACCAAAGCCTCTACGTACATTAATACCACATCGGCATAACGGAAGATGGCAAAGTCGTTGTCCATACTAACTGTATATTCTTTTAAAGAACCATCAGTCTGGTAATGCCATTTCCAGCAGCGTGCACCGTCGTATGTACCACGTCCTCCGTTGCTATTGTAATATTTTTCTTCGGGGAAGACAGGAGTATATTCGAAACCAAGATCCTTTCCGCTTAAGTCTACTTGAGGACCGTATAACCAGCTCTGACTTCTGCGAAGATCTTGTTCTGCGTATGTTTGGAAAAAGTCCGGTTGGCAGAGAAAACCCGACCATGGGGCTGCCGGAATATTAAATGTTGCTTGTGATGCAGCTTCCAATGTCAGCGTATGCAAATAAAATGAGTTACTGTCACCGCTAGTATATACTCTGTCATACAGGATTACAAAGATGTTCTCCTTAGAATCTTCATTTTTAATATCAAAATTAGTGGAATAAGAGTCTTCAATGCTGTAAGCACCTATATCCATAATGTCTTTACAGGCTTTCTCTGCTTTGTCATACATTGGAGTACCGAACCATGCTTCTGCATTCAGATACATTTTCGCAAGAATGCAATAAGCGGCAGCTTGTGTGGCCCGTCCATAATTAGTATCTGAAGGCTCCCTGTCTAGGAACTCGATATTGTCATTAATCTCTTTTTCCAGATAGTTGAAAATATATTCACGACTTTTTTGTTCCGGGTATCCGGTTTCTGTGTAGTCAGTTGTGAAAGGTACGTTTCCCAACAAGAAAATGGCTTGGTAATAGTAGAAAGCACGCAATATTTTCATTTCGGCTATAATCTTCTCTTTTCCTTCAAACTGAATAGGTGATAGTTCCGTTTCGTAAATAATTTCATTACATGCAGCAATACCATTAAATATCCAGTTCCAGCCCCTTGTTAATAATTTATTTGCAGGTGGAATTTTATTCGTCTGGATTTCTTCATAACGTCCATTACTGTACCAGGAACCACCACAAGCGGGAACAGCACATTCATCAGAAGCTTGTAAAAGCAGTGTCCATAAACTTTGTTCGGAATTGTATCCTTGTAATTTCGTATATGCTCTACCTGCATTGGCTACCAGTTCCTTCTCGTTTTTAAAGAAGTCATTCATCGCTACTCCTGTGTATACAGTTTCGCTAAGATCGGTACATCCGTATGATAATATACAGATAACGAAACTTAATATTATATTTGTCTTTTTCATGGTAATCTTATTTTTTTAGAATACTATATTAACTCCAAAAGTAAATTCTGTTGTACGCGGATAATAGCTCAAACTTTCCATACCGGGTTCCAGTCCGGAAAGAGCAACTTCTGGGTCGACACCAGAATAACCGGTGATACAGAATACATTCTGTGCAGTAAGAGACAATCTTAGTCTTTTTATCATTTTAGATGTGAAATCCCAAGTATATCCAAAGGTAACATTATCTAGTTTTAAATAAGAAGCATCCTCTATATATTTGGAGGAATATTTATAGGTCGTACTTGTGAAATTCGTTTGAGATAACCAGTTTGATGAGATATTTCTAAGTCCGATGCTGCTTAGATTTTCATATTCCATCGCATAGTTGTTCAGAATTTCTCCGCCGATAGATGCACGCAGTGAGAAACTCAAGTCGAATTTCTTATATCTGAAGGTATTACTCCAGCTAAGAGTGGCATCCGGATAAGCACAGCCAATTTTTTCCCATTGTTCTTCCGGTACGGAACCGTCTGCATTTTGTCCTAGCAATACATCTTTTCCATCTGTATCAGTTCCTAGCCATATAGGACCATAGAAAGTACCCAATGACTGTCCTTCTATCAGACGTTGAGTGTAGCAGGCTGCACTTGTAGACCATCCCACTTTGTACGTTCCGTTAGTAAACTCGTCATTAGTGAATTTCACCAATTTGTTTTTATTGTGTGAAACGGTCAGTGAGGTATTCCATGTAAAGTCTCTAGTGTTAAAAGGTGTACCGGATATTGTTAATTCAACTCCTTCGTTAGTTACTTTTCCAACATTCGTAAACAGGGTATTATACACATAAGGAGGAGTCGGTACGATGTAGTCATACAACAAGTTAGAAGTAGTCCGTTTGTAATAATCGAAAGTGAATGAAAGGCGGTTATCAAACATTGTCATATCAACACCAACGTTGAACTCTGCTTTTTTCTCCCATTTTAGATCCGGATTTGCATTACTTGCAGGTTGATAAGTATTAATCCATTGGCCATTGTAATAGAATTTACCGGCTGTAGTCATCATCATCAAAGATTTGTAGTTTGAGAAATCTTGGTTACCGGTAACTCCGTATCCGGCTCTCAATTTTAAATCATCGATCCATTTGACATTCGAGAGGAATTTCTCTTTATTTATACGCCAACCTACGCTGACAGCCGGGAACCATCCCCACTTATTATTGTCACCGAAACGGCTGGAACCATCACGACGTAGTGAAGCAGACAAAAGATATTTATCATCGTAGTTGTACATGAAACGTCCGAAGAATCCGATATATGTATTATCTTCTTTATTGGATGACATACTGGCTTTGCCTTCAGTAAGATTTGTTCCTGTCCCGATGTTATGAGTCTGGTTGTCATCGAAGTCGAAACCGGAATTAGTCATGGATGCAGATGTGCTATAAGTATACTGGTATGTATATCCGAGTAATGCCTGAATAGAATGTTTTCCGAAAATATTCGAGTAATTTAAAGTAGACTCATATTGTGTATCGTTTTCCTGATAGTTTTCAATATAGGCTTGCCCGTTTGTTCCTATTAAACTAGGATAATAATGTGTGTAATATTCACGTGTTTCATATTGTTCTTTGTCGTATGAAACAAAATTCTCCCATTTTAATCCTTTTATAGGCAATATGTTTAGAGTAGCACGAATATTTGCACCATAATTATCATTCTTACTTTCCATGTTCCTTTCGTTAATGATCGCTACCGGATTGTAATATTCCATTGCTTTGATACGGCTATATCCTCCGGCATCCGGATCGCTGTCGTCATAAACAGGCTCTGTTGGATTATGGGTAAATGCCTGCATAAAAGCACTTGTAGAGGAAGGGCTGTATTTGCGATGAATGATATTCAGGTTATAATCCAAATCGACCCATTTGTCTAATAACGACTGACGAATATTGGTACGTGCCATTAGCTTCTCGGAACTATTATGCTTTTGCAAACCATCGCTCTTTTCATAATTGAAAGAAGTGTGATGTGAGAACTTCTCGGAACCTCCGGATATAGACAAGTTGTGCTTATGGCTGAACGGAGTTTGTGTAATTTCTTTAAACCAATCGGTATCACTGTCAAAGATATAACTTTCCAATTCTGGGCGATACTCCTTGATAACAGATTTGTATTCGCTTGCCGATAAAGGTTTTGCTCTGCGTGAAACGGCTCCCACGGTGAGTTGCCCATCATAAGAAACTTCCGTTTTGCCACTTCTTGCACGTTTAGTTGTGACGATGATTACTCCATTCGTACCTCTTGTTCCATAAATAGCAGCTGCCGAACCATCTTTTAATACGTCTATAGATTCCACTTCCTGGAAGTTGATATTTCTGATATCTGCACCTGCCACCCCATCAATAATAATTAATGGACCTTGGCCTGCGGAAAGTGTGTTTGTTCCGCGAAGTAATACTTCATATTTGGCTGTCGGATCAGCACCGTTCGGGTTGATAATTTGTAATCCTGCCACTTTTCCTTGCAACATTCCCATAGCATTGGTGAATGTTCCGGGATTGAGGTCATCTTTCTTCATGCTGGTAACCGATCCTGTAAGCTCTTTCTTTGTGGTAGAGCCGTAGCCGATTACTACAACGTCATTAAGCACTTTCGAGTCTTCGCGCAGGTGTATTACAAGCTGTGTCTGATTTCCTACTTGTTGTTCAACAGTTGCATAACCTACATAAGATATAACCAATACATCAGAAGGATTCGCTTTTACATTGAAGGTTCCATCAACTCCTGTAATAGAACCATTTGTTGTGCCTTTGACAAGGACACTAGCACCGATAATAGGTTCATTTGCTTCATCGAGGACTGTACCTCTTATTGCCTTTTGGGCAATAACGTCATTGCTCATCAAAGAGAATACTATTAACAACATACTTGTCAATAGACCGTGGATTGAACATTGTTTTATCATAATAACAGAATTAAGGATGATTATTGTATTTCTTTTCTCAAAGGTATAGATACTTGTGCTCCCATTCTGGTAACAGAAATAGAAGAGGCTTTACTTGCAAATATAATTGCATCTTTTAGATTTTTGCCCTCAGACAGAGCTACGCACAATCCGCCGCAGAATGTATCTCCGGCAGCGGTTGTGTCTACTGCTTCTACCTTGAAGGCTGGAATGTGGATAAACTCATTGTTTTCATAGGCGAGAGCTCCTTTGGCTCCCATAGTAATAATGACGGTTTTTATGCCTTTTGAACTAATATAACGAATTACTTCTTTGGCTGACTCGTCATCTGTGATGTGCATTCCCGATATGATTTCAGCTTCTGTGACGTTAGGAATAAGAATATCAACATTGGCTAATAAATCGTCGGGAAGTTGTTGGGTAGGAGCAGGAGCCGGATTTAATATAACGGTAATCCCATCTTTTTTCGCCATTTTGGCTGCATAAGTGACACTCTCGATGGGAGTCTCAAGTTGCATGATGACGATGGATGCCTGTTTGATGGTAGATTCTGCACGTTGTATGTCGTCAACCGATAAAGTCCCGTTGGCTCCGGAAGCAACAACAATGCAGTTTTCCCCTTTTTTGTCGACATTGATAAGAGCTACTCCTGATGGTCCCTGCGGGGTAATTCCCACATAAGTAGTGTCGATTCCTTCTTTGTGAAACATTTCCAAGGTTTCATTTCCGAAAATGTCATTTCCTATTTTGCATATGAAAGTGACATCTCCTCCTAATCTAGCAGCAGCTACAGCTTGGTTAGCTCCTTTGCCGCCATGATTCATTAAGAAGTTTCCTCCTAGAATTGTTTCTCCTGGTTTTGGTAGACGGTCTGATTTGATAACCATATCCGTATTACTGCTACCTATCACTACGATTTTCTTCTTTGTGTCCATATAATGAGTATTAAGTATTAAGGCGAATTGAATCGTAAACGATGCGCAATCGTTTGCGCAAATATAGAAATTTTTTTCAAAACAAAATATTTTTCTTGCTTTTTTCTCAAATAAAATGTTATTTTTGCAAAAAACAGCCAGTAATGAAGAAAACTCTGATTGATGTATCAAAGAAGACTGGGTACTCTATCTCTACGATTTCCAGAGTGTTAAATGGGAAATCAGAGAAATATAGGATCAGCCAGTCTGCTAAGGAGGTTATTTTGCAGTCCGTTAAAGAATTGGACTATCAGCCTGATATCGTTGCACAAAGTTTGCGCAATAACACGACATATACTATAGGCCTTCTTGTACCACACATAGATAATCCTTTTTTTGCCAATATAGCAAGTGTTGTCATCCGTGAAGCACAACGTTATAATTATACTGTCATGCTTATCGATACCCTGGAAGATCCTGTTCAGGAAAATAAAGCTATCGATTCGCTTCTATCGCGTAAAATAGACGGCATTATTTTGGTTCCAACCGGTGAAAACCCTTCTAAACTCGAGGAAATTAGTACTAGAACTCCGATTGTGCTAATTGACCGCTATTTTGAGAAGCATAATTTGCCATACGTAGCTACTGATAATTATATAGGAGCTTATCAGGCAACGAAATTATTATTAGAATCGGGGCATAGTAAGATTCTCTGTATTCAGGGGCCGGATATTTCTATAACAACTAAGGAACGTGTGCGCGGGTATCTTGATGCGCTTCGCGAAGCTGGTTATCAGGATAACGCAATGATAAGAGGAAATGAGTTCTCGATTCAGAATGGTTATATTGAGACTAAGTTGGCTCTGAACTCTACCACAAAACCTACTGCTATATTTGCGTTAAGTAGTACAATTCTTTTGGGAGCCGTCAAAGCATTAAATGAGCATAAAGTGAGAATTCCTCAAGATATGTCTATCATTTCGTTTGATGATAACTTATATCTGGACTATTTGAACCCTCCTATTACTCGTATTGCACAATCACTGGAGAATATTGGCATTATTGCTGTAAAAATGTTGATGCAGAAGATTTTGGAAGAAACTGAATTACATTCGGAGATTCTTTTGAAACCTAATATTATAAAACGGGATTCGATAAAGGTGTTAACTGATAGAAAGTAGTATTTTAGATAATAGAAAAAATCGGGCTTGAACAATGTCAAGCCCGATTTTTTACATATTAATACCGTTTCTTATGCTGCCGGATTTTCCAAGCCCTATACGCAAGAGGCTTTCGATAAATATGATTCGGGACTGTATCCCAACGAATATTCCAATACTGACTGGATTGACGAAATATACAAAAGCCGGGCTTTTCAAACGGGGCATAATGTGAGTGCACGGGGTGGAAGCGAGAAAACCGGATTTTTTATGTCGTATGGTTTTCTGGATCAGGATGGACTGGTTGTAGGTGACGGATATAGTTCCAAAAGACATAATGCGCGTATCAGTGTAAACACGGAGGTGTATGATCGTCTGAAACTGACCGGACAGATGAGCTATGTCGATTTCTATAAAAAGGACTTAGGTTATAGCGGCACATCAGGAGTATTCCGCCTGTCACAGCGTATGTCTCCGTTACTTCCCGTCATGTGGCAAATTCCTGACGAGAATGGCCGAATGGTGGATAGTGAGAACTGGTCGTACGGTTCGGTGCGTAACCCCTTGCAAGTAGCCTATGAGTCGGGAATGGAAGAACGGAAAACACGTGTGCTCAATGGTATTTTCAATGCAGATCTCAAAATTATAGACGGACTGAACGTAGGTATGCAGTACTCTGCAAATATATATACCCGCCAGGTGGATGAGTTTAACCCGAAGATGTTGTCTTATTACTCGGACGGTAGCCCGTTGAAAGCAAATGAAGATGCCAAGGACTATATCTCACAAAGCCATCTCGACGTTATGACCCAAACGTTGCAATTCACAATGAACTTTAATAGGACCATAGGACGCCACGAGTTGGGAGCATTGATGGGATTTTCGCAAGAGTGGGAAAACAGAAGCACACTGGGTGCTACGCGTGATAATGTGATGGTTGAGGATATTCACGTTATTAGTGCCGGAATGATTAATTTTATGAATAGCGGAACAAAAGACGAGTGGGCTTTGCGTTCTTACTTTGGTCGTGTCAACTATGCTTTTGACGGTAAATACCTGTTTGAAGCTAACCTGCGTGCCGATGGAACTTCAAGATTTGCCAAGGGCAATCGTTGGGGATATTTTCCATCGTTTTCGGCAGGATGGAACTTTTCACGTGAAAAATTTATGGAGTTCGCTACTTCGGTATTGAGCTCGGGCAAGCTGCGTGCTTCCTGGGGTGAGTTGGGAAATCAAAACATTCCCGGTAATTACTACCCCTACTTGTCACCTATCATAACCGAAGAGTCTTATCCTATCGGAGCTTCTAATACACCTGTTATGGGACTTTGGCAAAACAAAATCGGTAATCCCGACATCAAGTGGGAAACCATCCGCATGCTTAATTTCGGGGTAGACCTTAGTTTTTTGAACAATAGACTGAATGTGGACTTTGATTGGTATAAGAAAGAAAATATTGATGCATTGGTTCGTCCCGATGTTCCGGCTATTGTCGGGGTTTCCAGTAGTAACGTAGGTTATGTCAATCTTGGTAAGATTGATGTCAAAGGATGGGAACTTAATCTGTCATGGCGTGATAAGATCGGAAGTGTAAATTACAATCTCGGGTTCAATCTGTCGGACGCCCGTAATAAGATTACCGATTTGGGTGGAACTCCGGAGTCGCTGACCAGTACGGCTTCCGGTTCGTATCGTCGGGTAGGTGATCCGATAGGTGCTTTCTATGGTTATCTGACTGATGGGCTGGCGCAAGTGTATGACTTCGAATCGGTGAATACAACTACAGGTAAGTACCAGAAACCAAAATTTCCTCTTGTTGCATCACAAAACGGCATTGTACAGCCCGGAGATATTAAGTATCGGGACATCAGTGGTCCTGACGGCGCTCCCGACGGGGTAATTGATGACTACGACAAAGTGGTGTTTGGCGAGAAAGAGCCCCATTACACTTATGCAATCAAGGGTGGTTTGGAATGGAAAGGCATTGATTTCAGTTTCTATTTGCAAGGCGTAGGCAAAGTTGCCGGTTACCTTGAGGATGAGGCTCGACATGCGTTTATCAATGACTACTCAATTCCTAAAAAAGAGCATCTTGACAGATGGACGCCTATGAATCCAAATGCTTCTTATCCCAGACTTTATCAGTCGCAGGAGCACAACAGGCTCTTCAGTGATTACTGGAAAGAGGATGCATCGTACTTGCGCCTGAAGAATATTCAGATAGGTTATCGTTTTCCTGCCCGGATGGTGGCACCTCTTGGCATTAATAGTCTTAGAGTATATGCTTCGGCAGATAACTTGTTTACTAAAACCGATTACTTCGGAGCTTATGACCCTGAAGTGAGGACCACCAGCGGAGATGTCTATCCGCAAGTAAAAACCTATGTTTTTGGATTATCAATAACATTCTAACCTATTAAACGACTATAAAGATGAAATACTCAAAATACTTTTAATCATTGCTTTCTTTGGTATAGTTACCTCATGTAGTGATTTTCTGGATAGAACGAACCCTAACGAGCCGGACAATGTAACATTCTGGGTGAATGAAGATCAGCTTAAAAATGCCTTGCCTCCCTGTTACGAAGCTTTACAAAAAGACTATCTCGTGAATTG
>SCPO01001348.1_pt1 | contig 97932 bp, 83 predicted proteins | sample 6106821 | NCBI WGS metagenome assembly SCPO01 (sample SAMN10720448, study PRJNA508395) | human gut metagenome | isolation source: Participant 2 stool, 0 month | host: Homo sapiens | collected 2017
TAAATGAAAACAACCGAAACCCCAACTCCGGCCAGACGCCGTAGTCCTATTTTTTGGGTTCCCACCGCTTATTTTGGTATGGGGCTCCCTTTTGTTGTCCTCAATATGGTAGCTGTACTGATGTACAAAGGTCTGGGAGTCAGTGATGCGAAAATAGCCTTCTGGACCTCCCTTATCATGCTTCCCTGGACACTGAAACCCCTTTGGAGCCCGCTACTCGAAATGTACCGTACCAAGAAATTCTTTGTCGTCCTCACCCAGATGGTATCGGGAGTCACTTTCGGGTTGATTGCCTTGTCGCTTCATCTTCCGTCCTTTTTTGCAATCACTATCGCCTTGTTCGCCATTGTCGCCTTTAGCGGGGCAACGCACGATGTGGCCTGTGACGGGGTATATATGGACGAGTTGAATGCACAGGAACAGGCTAAGTATATAGGTTGGCAAGGTGCTTTTTATAACGTAGCCAAGATTATCGGTACAGGTCTGCTGGTTTATCTGGCCGGTTTCTTGAAAGATGAATACGAAGGTCCTGCCGAAGATGCGGTACTCTATTCCTGGACGGTCATTATGATTGTCCTCGGAGGAGTGATGTTCGCTTTGGGACTTTATCATACCCGTATGCTGCCTTCGGGCAAGCATGCCCATTCGGTCACCTCTTTTTCGCAGAGTATGGCCGAGTTATGGAATGTCATCCGAACTTCTTTACTAAAAAGCATATCGTTTATTACATCTGCTTTATTATTTTATATCGTTTTGCCGAAGGGTTTGTGATGAAAATTGTACCTTTGTTCCTGAAAGCCGGTCGTGATGTGGGCGGTTTGGGATTGACAGAACAGGAGATTGGCATTTATTACGGAACCTTCGGGCGGCAGCTTTCGTACTCGGTTCATTGCTGGGCGGATATTATATTTCCGCACGTGGATTGAAAAAGACTTTGTTCTCCTTGTGTTGTGTATTCAATCTGCCTTTTATGGCTTACACGCTGCTTGCCATTTTCCAACCGCAGAGTGCGCCTCTTATCGGCGGAGCCATTGTGCTGGAGTATTTCGGATATGGCTTCGGCTTTGTGGGACTTACCTTGTTCATGATGCAACAGGTGGCTGCCGGCCCTCATCAGATGGCGCATTATGCTTTTGCATCGGGTATCATGAACCTGGGTGTCATGTTGCCCGGTATGATGTCCGGATATGTCAGCGACTGGCTGGGCTATAAACTGTTTTCATCTTTGTGCTGGTGGCTGCCATTCCGGCATTCCTGATGACTTGGTTTGTACCCTTCACGCACGAAGACAAGAAATAGAGAAAAACTATTAACAAAAAAAAAGAGAATATGAGTGAATTGAAGATTGCGGGCAATCCGTTGCCCGGTATGCCGTGGGAGGAACGTCCCGAAGGTTGTAAAAATGTAATGTGGAGATGTAGCGCGAATCCCATCATTCCCCGTGATTTGCTGCCTACATCCAATAGTATATTCAATAGTGCGGTAGTACCTTTCGGCGAAGGGTATGCCGGAGTGTTCCGTTGTGATGATACAAACCGCCGGATGGCGCTTCATGTGAGGGATTCAGCAAGGACGCCGTTCATTGGGACATCAATCCGGAGAAGTTGCAGTTCCAGTGTGATATTCCTGAGATTGGTGAATGGGTGTACGGTTATGACCCGCGTGTCTGCTTTATCGACGACCGTTACTATGTGACCTGGTGTAACGGATATAAGGGCCAGCCCACCATCGGCGTGGCATGGACTACGGATTTCAAGACATTCCATCAGGTGGAGAATGCTTTCCTGCCTTTCAACCGTAATGGCGTGCTGTTTCCCCGCAAGATCAATGGTAAGTTTGCCATGTTGAGCCGTCCCAGTGACAACGGGCATACTCCTTTCGGAGATATTTATTATAGCGAGTCGCCCGACTTGGAGTTTTGGGGACACCATCGTCACGTCATGTCACCCGCGCCTTTTGAAGTAAGTGCATGGCAGTGCCTGAAGATTGGCGCCGGCCCCATTCCCATCGAAACCAGTGAGGGCTGGTTGCTGTTCTATCACGGTGTGCTTCGTTCCTGCAACGGTTATGTCTATGCCTTTGGATCGGCATTGCTTGACTTGGACGAGCCGTGGAAGGTGAAATTCCGTTCGGGACCTTATCTTATCTCTCCGCGTGAACCTTACGAATGCATGGGTGATGTGCCCAATGTATGCTTCCCTTGTGCGGCTTTGCATGATCCGGCAACGGGACGGGTGGCCGTTTATTATGGTTGTGCCGACACGGTGACCGGTCTGGCATTCGGTTATATTCCCGAAATTATAGAATTTACCAAACGTACTTCTATTATTTAAGCACCGTTTGTGCTGTTCTCATTCGAAAACAGAGGATGTGTCCTGTGGCTGTCACTTCGACCCGGACACATCCTCTTTGTCTTTTTCCGGGAAAGGGAACTGTCTGGTTATAAAGCGGCTTTTAAGTGCTGTCTTCTCTTTGGCTAAGCGTTTTCTTCCGGATGATTAAGGGCTTTTATACTGAAACCTTCTACAGTCCATTGCAATGGACTGTAGAGTCTGCCGTAATGGACTGTACGGTCTGCTACAGTGGACTGTACGGTCTGCATCGGAAGACTATAGAAGATAATAGGAATAAAGACCTTAGTTGTATGGAGAAAAAGGCTTATGTTTGCTGTTGAAAGAGGTTAGGTTCCGATACGGAAAGACATCAGACCGGTATACCGGCAAATTATTCACAGGCAGTCCTCTGCCTCTCGATTTTTCTCTTTATCTTTGCCGGAAAAATAAAGCAGTCCATGAAACGACCCAACGTACTTAATTTAACCTGCCCTGCCATCCCCGTAGTTCGGATCGGTTTTGTCGGATTAGGAAACAGGGGCATTCTTGCACTTGAGAGATATATGCACCTGGAAGGCATTGAGGTGAAAGCGCTTTGTGATTTGCGGAAAGAGAATATAGAGCGTGCAGAGCATATCTTACGGGAGTTCGGCCGTCCCGAAGCCGAGAACTATTCGGAAGAAGGGATGTGGCGCAAGATGTGCGAATGCAAGGAGATAGACCTCATTTATATTTGTACGGACTGGCTGACTCATACTGATATTGCCGTTTATGCCTTGCAGCAGGGCCGTCACGTGGCGTTGGAGGTTCCTGCCGCCATGAGTGTGGCCGATTGCTGGCGTTTGGTGGATACAGCCGAAGAAACCCGCCGTCACTGCATGATGCTGGAGAACTGTTGTTACGATGCATTTGCCCTGACTACATTGAACATGGTGCAGCAGGGGGTGTTGGGCGAAATTACTCATGCCGAGGGATCATACATCCATGACTTGCGCAAGCATTATTTTGCAGACGAAAAAGCGGGTGGGTATCACAATCACTGGATAAAGCTTTACAGCCAGCAGCATACGGGGAATCCTTATCCTACTCACGGCTTGGGTCCTGTCTGCCAATGGATGAATATTCATCGGGGAGACCGTATGGAGTATCTGGTTTCCATGTCCTCGCGTCAGGCCGGTCTGTCTGCTTATGCCGGACAGGTGTTTGGTGCATCCTCCGAAGAAGCGGCGCAGAGTTATGAGATGGGGGATGTGAATACCACGCTGATTCATACCGCAAAAGGAAGAACTATCTTGTTGCAATATGATGTGACCACTCCTCGCCCGTACAGCCGCCATCAGACGGTGTGCGGCACGAAGGGATTCATGCAGAAATATCCTGTTCCCTGTCTTCTGCTCGATGAATATGGCAAGGAACCTTTGTCCGGTGAGCAGTTTGAGCGGATGATGGAGCAGTATAAACATCCTTTTACGGCAGTTATCGGCGAGGAGGCGCGGCGGAAGAATATGCCGAATGAGATGAATTATATCATGGACTACCGGCTTATTCATTGTTTGAGGAACGGTTTGCCGTTGGATCAGGATGTGTATGACGCTGCCGAATGGTCTTGCATTACGGAACTGAGCGAGCGTTCCGTGCGACAGGGCAGTGTACCGGTGGAGATTCCCGATTTCACACGAGGGAACTGGAAAGAGAGATAGTGCTGTCAGCTCTTTAGCACAGGGGGGATAAACTGAATGGTTCTCACCTGAAGATGAAAAGAACGCTGATATGTTAATCTCCAGGTGAAAATACAGGCTTGTTTATTGAACTCCCATTGATGTTATCGTTTCTTGTCTTGTGGTGTTTCCACTATTATTTTTCCTTCTTTCATGGTGAACTGTGCGATTTTCAAATCATTCAAGGCGTCCAGTACGGTATTCACCGGGAGTTGGCGGTTGATATGGAAATAGATGCGTTCGTCCAGTAACGGACGTGAACGGAATACGATGCTGATGTTATACCATGAACCTATATCTTGCATGACTTGCCTCAAGTCGGTATTGTCAAAAGAAAATTCATTCTCCGCCCATCCTTTTCTCTTCTCCGTATCAACTCTTTTCAATTGGAGTTTTCCTTGTTTATCCAAGGATATTTGTTCCCCCGGGTGCATTTCCTTACTTTGATTGCGCTTGGTATGACTTACATTCACTCGTCCTTGATAGAGGATGACATCCGGCGAGTAACGGGGATAGGCTTTCACATCGAACACCGTTCCCAGTACTCGTGTTTGTAGTTGCTCGGTGCATACTATAAAGGGGCGGGAAGCGTCTTTGGCTACTTCAAAACGGGCCTCTCCGCTTAGTTTGACACTGCGAATGGTATCTGTAAACTCCTTTAGATACTCCAGACGGCTGTTTGCGCTGAGCAATACCTTGCTTCCGTCGCTTAATTGAACGGAGGTAATGGTAGCGGGCGGGGTGCTTACAATTATCCTTTTCCCTTCTTCCCGAAAAGTAATTTCCTCAGGAACTTCCAGTGAAGTGAAGACTTCCACTTCCTGCGGCTCAGGTTGTAGTAAAGGCTGGAATACAAGTACCAAGGCGATGACAGCGGCGGCTATACCTGGTATCGTTATTCGTCGGATAGATTGGTGTCTGATACGGTGACGACGGATGAATGTCTGCCAGGCTTTCCGGGTTTCGTCTGCGGTGGGAATATCCCCCAATGCTTCACCAAAGAGTTGTTCCAATTGATGGTCATTCCAAGTTCCGTTTTGGGGGGAGTCTTGGTTATGGGGATTCTTTCCGTTGTCCGGATGGATGTGGTCATTTGTTGAAAACTCCTTTTTCATTGTTTATCCTCCTTTTTCAGTATCGCTTCGCGCAGAGTCCGCAATGCTTTTGATATATGTTTTTTCACGGTGTCGGGGCTGATTCCCAATTCGTCGGCTACCTGTTGATATGTTTTTTTCTCCCAATAGCAGCTTCGCAAGATGGTGCAAGTCGGTTCGGGCAAACTGCGGGCTATGTTTTCCGCTTGCTGCAACAGTGCCTCGTGTGCGCGGTAACCCTGATTCATTTCCGCACGGGTGGCTTCGATGAGGCGGTCTATGTGTTGCTGTTCCACATTCAAATGCTTCAAGCGGTTGAGGCATCCGTTACGCACGGTGGCATAGAGCCAGGCGCTACGGGTGTTTTCCTTTAGTTGGTCGAACTCCTTCCAGGCTTGTTCCATGGTTTCGCTTACTATGTCCTTGGCTTCTTCCGTATTGCTCATCAGGGTGGTAGCAAAGCGGACGAGGCGTGGGTACATTTCTGCGAACAGTCGTTCGAAGTGCTCTTCTTTATGGTTTCTTCTCCTGAATAAAATCTGCATGTTTCCTTGTCTTCCGTGAACAAAGGTACGGAAATTTCCTTTTCTCCGCTGGGGTTACAGACGATTCTTTTCGCTTTGTCCGGCTCCGGTTCCTTTATATTTGCTCTTGGTGGCATTGAATTTATAGGATACTTGGAGGCCGAAGCGTTGGAAATCCCGGTAAATCCGATTTTCCATATAGGCATCTATGCCGTATAAATCAAAATGGAAATACCCTGTTCTAAGAATATCATTGGCGGTGAATGTTATGGTGAGTGTCTCTTTTAAAAAGGATTTGGAAAGGCGTGCATTGATTTGTCCTTCCGTGCGCGTTACAAAAATCCTTGCCGGGAAGCGGTGGAGAGATATCCTTCCATATTGAAGAACCAGCCTTTGGGAAGGTTGAAGTTGTTGTCCAGACTGATATAGAAACGGGGTTGGTTCCGGTGTTCGGTGATTCCTATTTTATTCGCATTCATGTCCAAAAAAGCCATATTCACATTGAGTTGTGGTTCCCAACACCCCAGTTTGGGAGAGGCGTTGAAACTAATGCCGTAATTATGGGTTGTAGGAATGGTCTGTGTGGCAAATAAGAGGACGCCCGGATGTGTATCTTCCTTGTAGGGCATAATTATATTGGTATACATATTGAGAATACGGCTGAAATAGGCTGAGAAATAGAGCCAATTCAAGAGGCGCCGGCCGAAAAGCGATGCGTCTTTTGGGTTTTCAGCAAAGGGTTTCCTTGAGAATACTCATATTTGCTGCGATAGCGGATGGAATTGGTCAATAGGCTATAATCGGGGTTATTTTTACGTAACCGGTAAGAGAGGCTGAAACTTTTGCCATTGTGTGACCAACTGGCGGCCAATACAGGAATAATATCATTATAGGTAGGGCTTTGTGCATCTATCCTTATCCCTTTTTCATAATAATCTGTTTGTTGATGTTCATAACGTATTCCCATATTCAGTTTCCAATGGCGGATGGATCTTGAATAGTCAGCAAATGCGGCATATACGGATTGTTTGATGTGGTCGTCGGCATCAGCAGAGAAACCGTTTTGGGTAAAGATATCATGGCGGTTGGTAAAAGTTTCTTCCGTACCGAATGAAAAACGTCCGTTCCATAAAGGGGCACTGACTACCAGCTTGGCGGCATAGAGGGAGCTGCGCATGCGACTGTCTGCTTGCACGGTTGCATCGTCATTATTCATGGCGTTCTGGTCGGAATGCGAGCGTTTGAACAGGTAATCGGCGTTGAAGTCAATATTCCATTTGCCCAGTTCTCCTGCGTAGTAGGCGTTTGCCGCGTGATCCCAACCTGTATGTATTTGTTCTGCTGTAGTAAAGTTTATCCGGTCGGTTTCTTCATCGTTACGTCTGGTGACGGTTTTACCGGATGAATTTCTGTCTGCATTCCCTATTCCGGTTTCGGGCATATAGCGCAGACCGAAAGAATGGTGTTCATCCGGTTCATAATTGAATCCCAGCTCACCGGAAAAACGTTGGCTCTTATGGGTCTGCACATCATTTTTGTTGGTTTGCCAAATGGCGGAACCCTTGATGCGGTTCATATTTGTGGTTTTTCCATACGAGTTTTGCTGTGCCATATATCCCTTTACAAAGAGATCCAGACCGCCGGTGCGATAATTTAATGCCATATATTCGTTGGCGTTGGCGGAATGTCCTTGTGAATAAGTCGTATTGAAGTGGCCGCTCAACCCTTGTCCGCGCCGGCGGATGGTGCGGAGGCGGATGACGGCTGCTACGTCCGAGGCATATTCTGCTCCGGGAGTGGTGATGACTTCTGCGGATAAGATTTCGTTGGCCCGGATACGGTCCAGTTCTGTCATGTCACGTACTTTCTTATTATTTATATAGATTACAGGAGAACCGCATCCCATTACATTGTATTCGCCGTTATGGCCGGTGACGAAAGGAAGATGGGGCAACATTTCTGCGGCAGACCCCATTCGGGCCAGGGAAGTTCCTGCCACGTTGGCTTTTAGTCCGTTGGGACCCACTTCTATCATGGGGCGTCGGGCGCTGATGGTTACTTCCTGCATCAGTTGGGTGTCGGGAAGCAGGTGAAACGTAAGAGTAGGGTGGTAAGGTTGCACTTCCGTCTTATAGCCTATATAAGAAACCCGTATCAAGTAAGGTATCCCTTCTTCCGCTATCATCAGGAAACTTCCGTCTTCACGGGTGACACATCCGTTTACAAAGGTGGAGTCGCCGGGAGTCAATAAGAGTACATTGGAGTAGGGCAGCGGTTCATTCTTTTCATTGGTTACTTGTCCTCGTATTTCGGTAATGCGTATGTCTCTTCCCTTTTTCTGTATGGCGAAGTATTCTTCCCGTTCTTTACAAATGAAAGGAATGCCGTTCAGGACAGTGCCGATGGCTTCAAGTTCGGTTTTTTGCCGGATGGAGGCTGTAACCCGGTAGCTTTCTGTTTCGTTATAGGAGAAGATAATATTCTTTCCGCCTTCCTTTTCGATTAGTTTAAGGGCGGCGGGAAGTGGTTTGTCCTTTAATTCTATAGAGAATTGCCGGGGTGTTTGTGAATGAAGCGGAAGGATGATGCTGAATAATACGGTCATGATCCACGCTGTTTTCAAATAGCCGTCTGGTCTCATTTTACTAGTGTTTAATTGTTCTTTATGAGTAATACAACCGAGGTTTGTAATCGGGTACGGTAAAATAAGGAAAAAGATTCGATGGGTTGTCGGAATGGATTCCCGTGGTTGGTTCATGCGAAGGGAACGGATATAACTTTATGGTAAGCGTCTCCGCGATTCTATCTTGTCGCCCATTTTTCATTCTTATATTTTTGCCATATATAAAAATGAATCATTATGGATTTAGCAGAAAATCGATTTGGAAAAACCTGGAAACATTTCCTTGAAGTATTGAAAGTAGACTACAATTGTTCTTTAGCCGATGTTTGCCGCGATCAGCATACCACTTTTGGAGGTATGAGTTCCTGGATGTCCAGACGGGTTATAGCGTTAAACAAGCCAAGGCGGATGTGGTCCGTGATTATTATGGCGGCGTTGAACCCTCCCGACCGACAACTTCCTCTCCTTCGTTCACTCAAATAGCCCCCGTCATGTTGTCGGAAGAAGAGTTTAGTCTTTCCGGGATCACAATCACCTTTAACAGCGGAACGACCATTTCGGTCAAACGGGCCACTCCCGGGGTATTATTAAAATGTTACGCGATTACGAAAGAAAGGAGGGGAGATCCATGTATTCTCTAACATCAGCCAATCGATACTATCTGTACCAGGGCTTTGTCCGTATGAACCTTGGCATTGACGGTTTATTCAAAATCATACGCTCTCAAATGAAGGAGCTTTCCCCCATTTCCGGAGATATATTTTTATTCTTTGGCAAAAACCGGCAGAGTGTAAAAATACTGCGTTGGGATGGTGATGGCTTTCTCCTGTACTACAAGCGTCTGGAAGGTGGAAGTTTTGAGTTGCCGACATTTAACCCCCATACAGGCAATTATGAGATCTCTTATCAGGTTTTGTCTTTTATCTTAAATGGAGTGTCATTGAAGTCAGTACGGTTGCGAAAATGTTTTATGATTTAATGTAATATACTGTATATTAGCTATTTGATTTTAAATTACCATCCGATTATTTTGGCCGACTCATTGATTTTTTGTATCTTTACGCTATGAAAAAGGATGAGGTCATAGAGTTATTGAAGGAGCAAATCAAGGAGTTGCGGGATGATAACAACAGACTCCTGGACCAGATAGATGATTTGATAAAGGAGGTTTCTTCCCTTAAAGAGGCACTCCTTCAAAAAGGCGAATCTCTTAGCAAGCAACAGCGTCTTACTAAGGGGATCGCCAAACTTGTATCAAACACATCCGAACAGCAACAACCCTCAACCTGCATTGCCGGAGGAAGAGCGGCAGAAGAGAGAAGCAGAAAAAGCAGATAAGCGTAAAGCCAGAAAGAACAATGGGGCCAAACGTGACATGCATTATGAGATGGAGCAGGAGGAACATGACGTTTATCCCGACGATCCTGATTTTGACATCAATAACGCCCGGCTGGTTACCATCGCTACCTGAATATGTGTCCGCTATGAATGTGTACCCATGCGCTTCATCAAGCACGTCTACAAGATACACACCTATGCGCAAGACGGTCGTCTCTTTGAGGGAAAAACACCGGTCTCGGCTTTCTTGAATTCCAGCTATGACGGCTCATTCATTGCCGGGCTGATGGAATTGCGTTATATACAATCGCTACCGGTTGAAAGAATCATCAACTACTTCGAAAGTCATGGCTTTACGCTGAAGAAACCTACGGCTCATAAGTTGATGGAAAAAGCCTCAAGCCTCTTTGAAAATCTTTATAAGTGTATCCGGCAGACAGCTTTGAGTGATCCTTATAAGGCAGCCGACGAAACCTATTACAAAATACTCGTCCCGGAAAAGAACAGCAAGGGAAAAGGAGTCCGCAAGGGATACCTCTGGGTGGTTGTGGGCATAAACACCAGGATGATATACCTGCTCTATGATGACGGCTCCCGCTCTGAAAAAGTTATTCTTAACGAATTAGGCGGTTGCAAAGGTATCATACAAAGCGACGGATACTCACCTTACCGGAAGCTCGAAAGCGATGCTTATCCCCATATCACACGCATTCCGTGCCTGCAACATATAAAACGGAAATTTATAGATTGCGGTGAGGATGACCCGGATGCAAAAAGAATCGTGGAGATGATAAACACACTTTATCAAAATGAACATAAGCATAAGATCGGGGTTGACGGATGGACGGTAGAACAGAATCTTGTCCATCGGAAAAGTATGCGCCGGACATACTCGGAGAAATAAAAGATGTGCTTGATGATATAGAAGAACGGGGAGATTTGTTGCCTAAGAGCAAACTGAAGGAAGCTATCACCTATCTTCGCAATGAGTGGAATGCCGTGGTGGACATCTTTAATTATGGTGACACTTACCTGGACAACAATATAGTTGAACGGATGAACCGCTACATATCCTTATCAAGAAAAAACTCATTGTTCTTCGGCAGCCATAAGGGAGCCGAACGGGGCGCCATACTCTACACGATAGCACTTACTTGTAGGATGAATAAAGTGAATCTGTTTGAGTATCTCACGGATGTCATAAACAGAACTGCCGAATGGCAACCGAATACACCACTGGAAAAATACAGGCTACTGCTTCCCGACAGATGGGAAAAGGCTAATGACTAAAAAGGGATCATTAGACTTTTTACTTTTAATATACTATATAGAATCGCGGAGACGCTTACACTTTATGAAGAATTTATGAAGGATTGGAATAAGAATGGTTCATTGTAATGGCTTGAGGTTCAAAGTCTTGCCCGCGTATGAAGAATTTGAAGGAAAAAAGGTGGAAAATGTGTTTTGAAGAGATGGTTGGGGCAGATACTTGTGTGATACTTGTTTTATGAAAATTGTAGATGGCAGTAGCTATGAAGAACAGAGGGAATAAAAACAAGGTGGCTGAAAACAAATCCAGCCACCTTGTTTTTATTGTTTAACCTGTGTTTTATTCTATCTCGACGCTATGTTTTACCGGAGTCAGGATGAAAGTAAATTCATAATCACCGTAGGGCAACATATATTGAGGCAACGGCAGAGCTCCCCAGCTGTTTACACAACCCAACCCCATCTGAGCCTTGTCGATGATCAGGTTGGTCAGGTCTGCTTTCTGTACTTCGGGCGAGTGACGCTGGTCTTTTTGTTCGCCATCATCCAGTGAACAGATGGTATAATGCAAAGCGGATGCAGAGAATGGAGCATCACCTACTACCTTCAGTCCGTTACCGCCGGCATTCAGTTGCTTCCACCAGCGGATATCGGTCTTGGTTCCTGTTTCCTGCGGACGGATATAGGAGTAGAATTGTTCATCCACACTCTGGCGATAAATACCCAAGTCTGTGCTGTGGTTGCGGTCACTGTAGTTTTCTACCGGACCACGACCATAATATTCTACGGTTTCAAAACATTTAGGCATCTGCATTTGCATACCGAAGCGGAACATCGGAGATACTTTGGCATTCTTGTCGGCTGTCATCTTTTGGGTCACTTTGATGGCTCCTTCGTTGTTGATGACATAAGTCAGATATAATTTGGCGGAAACATTCTTCATGTCATATTCCGCATTCACTACTATCTGGTCATTTTCTGTCTTGGAATTCAAGGAAACCAGTTTCAATCCCGGGTTTTTCCATGCGGCATATCTGTTTTGCAGGCCGGCTCCCATATCATTGTCTGTCGGGGCACGCCAGAAGTTAGGGGTCAGGGCTGCGCCTTCTTTCAGCATTTCCGTTCCGTCCACTGCATATTTGCTTAAGTAACCGTTCTGTTTGTTGAACTCGGCTACGAAGTTATTGCCTTTTACGATCAGATAATGATATTGGTTGTCGATGATTTGCGGAACAACGGTGGCTACATTGGTCGTTTCCACGTTCTTCAAATCCATAGACGGTGCTTTGTAATCATTCAGTGTCAACTGATTCTTGGCGACGGTGAAACCTGCGGGCAGCAAACCTTCGCGGTTTCTTGCAGTTTGTAGGAAACGTTCAGCAACCATTCCTTGCAGGTGCAGGTCTTGCCGATATTCAACGTAATCTTGGCTGTTTCCTGAGGAGCGACTTTTAAATCATCCACGCGTCCGGTGCGGATTACTTTTCCATCTTTCAGTACTTGCCATTCCATATAGTAGGCGGACAGATCACGGAAGAAGTTCTCATTGAACACATTTACTTCCCCTTTGCTTAAATCGGCGGGAGTAGTCCAGATATTCTGGTAAAAGTGACCTACTTCATACATGTGCGGATTAGGAACACGGTCGGGGCTGATCAAACCATTGTCACAGAAGTTATTGTCAGAAGCGTCAAAACGGTTGAAATCTCCTCCGTAAGCATAGATCATCACGCCGTCTTTTCCTTTCCAGCGGCAGGACTGGTCAACGAAATCCCAGATAAATCCACCTTGCAGATTCGGATATTTACGGATCAAATCCCAATATTCTTTGAAACCACCCTGCGAGTTACCCATTGCATGGGCATATTCACACTGAATCAATGGTTTGGTAGCATCGGTACGTTGACCATATTTTTCCATGCCGTTATAATCATAGTACATCGGACAGAAGATATCGGTATGTTCTTTCTGGCGTGCTTGTTCATATTGGCAGGCACGGCTGGGGTCTTCTGCTTTAATCCATTTATAGCATTGTTCGAAGTTGGGGCCGTCACCGGCTTCATTACCCAATGACCAGAAGATGATGCTCGGATGGTTGAATCCGCGTTGTACATTGCGCTGGTTACGTTCCAGATGGGCTTTCTTATAAGAGGGGTTCTTGGCCAGCGTCTTGTCGCCGTAGCCCATACCGTGAGATTCTATATTGGCTTCGGCCACGACGTAAATACCATATTGGTCACATAAATCGTACCATAAGTTGTCATCCGGGTAGTGGCAGGTACGTACAGCGTTCAGGTTGAATTGCTTCATTATCTGGATATCCTGTAGCATACGTTCGGGAGATACTACATAGCCTCCATCCGGATCCATTTCGTGGCGGTCGGCTCCCTTGAACAGGACTGCCTTACCGTTAACCAAGATCTGGTCACCTTTCAATTCAATCTTGCGGAAACCTACTTTGACAGGAATCACTTCATTGCTGCCCTGCATGCTGGCACGCAAGGTATATAAATAAGGTGTTTCGGCACTCCACTTTTTGGGGTTCTCTACGTTCATGGTCACCAGACCGGATTTGTTGGCGGTAGCGGTTGCCACTTGCTTGCCTTGTGCATCTACCAGTTCCAAATCGACTTTACCACTGCCTTTCAAATCCAGATTGACAGCCAAGCTGCCGTTTTGGTAAGCTGCGTCCAAGTCGGGAGTTACACGGATATCTTGAATGCGTTTTTTGTTGCGGGCATATAGATAGCAGTCACGTCCCACGCCGCTATACCGGAAGAAATCCTGATCTTCCAGATAGGTACCGTCGCACCAGCGGAATACTTGGAAGGCGATCAGGTTTTCTGACCCGGTTTTAAATATCGAGTCAGGTCAAATTCGGCTTCCAGTTTGCTGTCCTCGCTGTAGCCTACATAACGTCCGTTCACCCACAAATACATATTGGAGGTAACCGAACCGAAATGGGCGATAATATCTTTTCCCTTCCATGAGGCGGGAACTACAATTTCACGGCGGTAAGAACCTACATGGTTATTCTCTGTCGGCACTTCGGGAGGGTTGTTCTGGAACTGGTTACGCCAGGCATAGCCTACGTTCACATAAATAGGATCACCGTATCCGTTCAGCTCCCATACGGCGGGAACTTGCAGGTCATCCCAGCCTTTGTCGTTGAAGCCGGTTTTCCAGAAATCAGTCGGACGGGAGTCTGCATCCTTTACCCAGTTGAACTTCCAGGTTCCGTTCAAAGTCATGTAGTTAGTTGATTGTTTTTTGTCTGCTTTCTTAGCTGCATCTGCATTCTCAAAAGCAAAGTAGTTCGTGTGCATCGGCGCACGGTTTACCGCATTTATTTCCGGGTTGCGCCATTCTTGGAAGGTCTGTGCGCCTGCTGTAAGGGCGAGGACTGTGAACAGACCTGTCATAAGTTGTTTCTTCATGCTATTATTTTATTGGTTTTGTGCAAATATAGTGAAAATAATAGTTACCGATGGGACATAAATCGGGCAATATTTGTTATAATTGTGAATGATTTGTGTTCTATCCTAAAAAATTATGGCATTTCTGAGGCGTATTTGGAATAAATGGCAGAATTTACTGCATGATGAGAAATTAAAGCATAAAATATATGTGATTATTTTTGAAAGCGACACACCGATGGGAAAGTTATTCGATGTGGCGTTGATAGGGTTCATTGTCTTGAGTATTCTGGTGGTTATTGCCGAGAGTATCAAGAGTTGGGATACCGTTATCGGGCCTTATCTGCGGGTGTCGGAGTATGTTTTTACTTTCTTTTTTACGTTAGAGTATGTGTTGAGGCTTTATTGTTCTCCCCAACCGCGGAAGTATGCTCTGAGTTTTTTCGGTATAGTGGATTTGCTGGCTACCTTACCTCTATATATAGGCTGGCTTTTCGGCACGGCACGTTATCTGCTGGTGATCCGCACTTTCCGGTTGATTCGTGTGTTCCGTATCTTTAAACTTTTCAATTATCTGAATGAAGGTAATTTCTTGTTGCGTTCCTTGGTGTTCAGCAGTCGGAAGATTATTGTTTTTTTCTTGTTTGTACTGATATTGGTGACTTCGATCGGTACATTGATGTATATGATTGAGGGACAGCGGCCGGGCACTTCTTTCAATAATATTCCGAATAGTATTTATTGGGCGATAGTGACGATGACGACGGTAGGTTATGGGGATATCACTCCGGAAACTCCGCTAGGGCGCTTCCTTTCGGCCATTGTAATGTTACTGGGCTATACCATCATTGCAGTCCCCACAGGAATTGTTTCTGCGTCTATGATCCAGGAACATAGACGCAGGGTGGCCCTGAAATGTCCGCATTGTGGTAAGGACGGACATGAGGACGGGCTGCTTATTGTAAATACTGTGGAGGAAAACTGGTAAATTGATTATGGAATGCTGTATGATAGAAAGTTATTCTATCACCCATCGCTTATCATGCGCCACCGTCTTTTTCGGATCATAAATCATTCCTTCTTTGGTAGGGATTTTTATCACGTAAGTCCGCCCGCTGTGGTTGGACAAGGATGTTTCCCGTAACCAGGGATTCATATTCTTTAATATGGCCAGATTGATTCCTTTGCTGCGTGCGAAACGTGCCAAGTCTGCAATTCCTTTCGTCACAGTGATTTCCGTATAAGGAATAGGCGGATACAAATCCGATGCACGCAGGCGGAAACCGAAAGTAGTGGGGGCATTGAATAATTGTTTGGCGGCAAGAATGCGGTACACATACCGGGCAGTCTCTTCTACCAGTTGCAAATCCAACGAGTCGTCCACATCCTGTTTGGCCAGTTGGCTGGCAATGCGTGCCTGACCGGCATTGTAAGAGGCGGCGACAGCCACCCAGTCCTTATATTTTGCATACGCGTCTTTCAGATAGCGGCAGGCGGCACGGGTCGCTTTCTCAATATGGTAACGCTCGTCCACATTGTTGTTTACCTCCAATCCGTAATCCCGTCCCGTACCTTGCATGAATTGCCATAGTCCGGCAGCTCCGGCAGAAGAACGGGCGGTGGGATTCATATTACTTTCTATTACCATCAGGTACTTAAAATCATCAGGTATTCCGTTTTCTTTCAGTATGGGTTCTACAATGGGGAAATAGCGGTTGGCTTTTTTCAGCATTTGCAAGGAAGTACTGTGCATATAGGTGAATGCCAATAGTTCACGGTCCATACGCTCGTGGCGGTCAAAGCGGCTCAAATCAATGGTTTTGCCACAGAACTCAATACTGGCGGGAACTTCGGGACTACTGTATTTCAATGCCGTAATACCTGAATCTTCCCGTATGATAGTGGTATCTTCCTGCTCCGTTTTTGGAGTAGCGCAACTGCTGCTTACTAAGGCCGGTGATGCAACTACAATGCAAAAGGCTGCCACAGCAGCCAGATTGATGGTTATTTTTCTCATTTTTTCTTTATTCGTTTTCATTCTCTTTTTCTTTTCCGCCCCGTCCGAAGTTACGATATTCGGTAGGGGTGAAATTGGTACGCTTTTTAAATACCGAGAAAAAGTGTTCAGTAGAGGTATAATTCAATTCATAACATATCTCTTTCACTGACATGGAACTTTCAATCAACAGCTGCTTCGCTTTGCGCAGTTTCAGCTCTTGGAAATACTTGGCGGGCGCATAACCGGTGTATTCTTTGAATACTTTGCGGAACCAGGAATAACTGATTCCCAATTTCATGGCCAGTTCTTCCGGGTCTATATCCTTGTACACATTTTCGTGCATGATGATTTTGGCACTTTCTATTTTTTGTGCCGCATTGTCCACCTCATAGCGTTTGTTCTGCGAGATAGCAAGTACGGCTCCCATAATGTGTAAAACGATGCCGGACAAATATTGTTGCGCTGCGGTCTTGTCTGCTTCCGCTACTTCCAGTGCACGGGCAAAAAGACTGGCCAGTTCTTCATTGATACCGATATCCAGAATCTGGCTTTCTTTTGAGATAAAGCTGTTTTTTACCAGATTGTCTATAATCGGGCCTTCAAAACCGATGTAATATTCGTTCCATCCTGTCTTTTGCAGCGGCGCATAGGTATGCCACTGTCCGGGAAACAGGAAAAGTATCTGCCCTTTGGATATGTCGACAGACGGAGTAGTATCGCTGGCGAAAGTTCCCCGTCCTTTAGTAATGTATACCAACTGATATTCATGCAGCACACGTCCTTTCTGGGCCGTGAAATAATAAGCGTCCGGGTGGTTGCGTGGTGGATAAACGCTCCCGGCCCTGATGGCCTGGAATCCGACGGTAGTCACCGACAAGCCGAAACGCTTGTCACGCTCATTGACAATTAGGTATTTAAAATCAGCGCCTTGGTCGTTGTAATGCATGTTTCTCTGTTTTAAAATTAGGTCACACTTATCGGCAAATATACAATTTTTTATCTTAACAGCCTCTAACCTTTTGTTCTAAGTGTTTCTGGAGGTATAATTTTGACATCTCCCTTTTTATTTATGGTTCATTCTTTCTTCTTTAGATCCATTTCTCCGGAGAAAGAAATAGATTGTCTGTTTGTGGGGGTGACCTGTATGTTACTGCTGCCATTGGGATAAATGGTGATATTGTAAAGGTAATTGTCTTCCTCGTTCCGTACTTCTAGTGTGATTTTAGCATTTCCCTTTTTGCTATATGTTGAAGTATATTCTGATAAAGGAGCACTAAAATTTAATCCTTTTCCACCTCCGTAAGGAACGTTATACGCCACTCCGAAATAAGGCAGATAGGAATATACCGAATCGTTTCTTATTTCTAAAGAATAATCGGAAGTCAGGTGTTTGCTGCCTCCTTTCATAGGCATTACCCGGTCCACATTGATTTTGTATGCCTTTGCGTCAACAGCCTCGCGTACTGCTTGTTCTCTTTGTTGTTTCTTCTCTTTCTTGTTCTGAGCCGTTATAGGTATCATACTGCCTGATAGAAGGAGACTTGCCAAAAGGAATAATTTATTTGCTTTCATATCTCTCTGTAGGTTTAGTGAATCTGTCCTTGCCAAAGATAGCCAAAAAGAATACTCATTGTTCTGAAAAAACATAAGATAATCAAACTGTCAATGAGTTAAGTACGCGATTTATCTTTTGAGTCCCGATAATAAAAGATGATTTGTCCCCATGCGGAGTCAAATCATCTTTAAAATCTCCCCATTAGGGGAAGACTATAAAATATTATTTGGGTAGATTAAAAGCCACACTCATTTCTTTCATCTGTTCCTGACTCATACCGTCCGGCTCAAATCCCATATTCTTGGCAGCGATGTAAATCAATGCGGATTTATTTAAAACATCGATTTGGTCGAATGCGGCCATTACGTCACGGTCAACGGCAAAAATGCCGTGTTTTTCCCACATAACGACATCATAATCGGCTAGTTCCTTGATGGTTGCATCGGCTAATTCTACAGAACTAGGCAATTGATAAGGAATCATGCCCAGGCCACGCGGACAGAATGCTTTTGTTTCAGGAATCATACTCCATAACAGGTTGGTTGCCACATCTTTTTCCATGAACTTTTTGTTGTGAGACAGGGCAATCAGTTCGATGGGGTGTGTATGCACGGATGCTTTGTAAGGAGAACCTATGCTGATGAGGTAATTGTGTACGCTCAGGTGGGAGGGAACTTCCGAAGTAGGTTGAACCGGTTTGTCGGCAATGATGACATAGCTGGCACAGTCATCCAAAATACGGATGACAGAACCGTTGTCCATAGGCCAACGCGCCAAATCCCGCATACGCATATTGGTTCCTTTGCAATAAAAATAACAGCCTTTCAAGTGAGGCAGTGTTACACCGATTTGTTTTACTTCGCTGATAGCGGGCATCTGACGGATTTCATCGTCTACATATTCGGTGATATTGACGGTGATATTACCTCCGTTACGTTCGGCCCATCCTTTTTGCCACAAATATCCGGCTACTTCGGCTACTTTATTCACCTCTTTGGCCAATTCAGGGCGATTGTCTAAGATTGATTTCATATCTTTTTTATTTGATTGTTCATAGGATATTGTTATTCATCTTTTTCATTCTGAATAACAGTATGCTACAAATATAGTAATTCTTTTAAAATAAATTAGGAAATACGAGAGAAAAGATAAGAACTACCAGTCCGGTTATCAGAACAGTGATAGTCCGGGTAGATACGCCTTTCCATTCTTTTAATAAAATACCCCATACGTTACTGAAAGTAACATTCAAAGCCATCAATATACACCATGAGAAAGCTAGCAGTACAGGACTTCCGGTCAGGAAACTTTTACCCATTTCCAAACCGAAGAATTGCATATACCACAGTACTCCTGCCAAAGCACAGAATATCAAGTTATTTCCCCATACATTGCTTTTGGCATAATCACTCATGGTTTTGTTGGCTATATTTTGTTGCAGACAGTAAACCGCATTAGTCAGGAAACCGCCTAATGTTACCAGGAAGATTACGGGAAGTCCTGCATAAAGCCCTTCTACGCCTCCTGCCAATGCAGCTTCCTTGATGGGCGTTCCGGCATCGAGTCCTAAAGCGAAACAGGCACTCATCACACCTGCCAGTAGGGCTACCAACAGTCCTTTGGTCAGAGCGAAATCTTTTACTGCCGCGCGTTTTTCTTCTTCGCTCATGTTTTTGGCGCGAAGACTGCCGGCATATCCTATAATGGCAATACCCGACAAAGTGATACATACTCCCAGTAAAAGAATAAGTCCGTTTCCTTCAAACAGGTTGGTTCCGGCAAAAATGGCGGGAAAAAGTGTGCCGAATCCGGCACAGGTGCCCAGTGCGATACTTTGTCCTAAGGCCACTCCCAGATAACGCATGGAAAGACCGAAGGTGAGACCGCCTACTCCCCATAATATACCATAAAAGATGCTCATCGGAGCACCTCCTGTTCCCCAAAGGTCAAATAAACTGCTTCCTTGAGGGATACCTAGCAACGCACCCAATAACGGGAATACCAGCCAGGCAAATACACCTTGTAGCAGCCAGAAACTTTCCCAACTCCATTCTTTCACTTTTTTTATAGGTACGTATGAACTGGATTGGCAGAAACTTCCTATGGCGATGATGATTAATCCGATAATGATTTCCATTGTTTATATTCTTTAAGGCTACAACTATGTTCCCGGTAGGCAGCACTTGAGGCCGCCCCTACGGAAGACAATCTTGTAGTTGGATATTGATTAGCGTTTCGAAGTGACTTCTGCTTCGTATTTCTCTACTTCTGCAATGAACTCTTCGCCTACGGGTACATTGTTCTTCAAGCAGAACATATCCCATACAGCATTCCAAGGCAAAGCTTTTTCTTCTTCGAGCAGAGCCAGACGTTGGAAGCCTTGTCCGTTTGCTTCATATTCGCGCAGTTTGGCAATCGGTTCCAATAAAGCGCGTACCATACATTTTTGAGCCGCGCGGCTGCCTATAACGTATGCACCAATGCGGTTGATGGAAGCATCGAAGTAGTCAAGTCCATAGTGTACACGATCCAAGGCGTTGCAACGAACGATTTCGCTGAATAAATCCATAGTCGGGTCGTCCATGATGGTTACATGGTCTGAGTCCCAACGTACGGGGCGGCTTACGTGCAGCATCAGTTCGGGGACATACAACAACAAGGAAGAAACTTTGTCGGCAACACTTTCTGTCGGGTGGAAATGGCCGGTATCCAAGGTAATCATTTTGTTGTTCTTGGCACCGTAGCCAATATAGAAATCATTAGAACCTACTGTATAGCTTTCCAGTCCGATACCGAATACTTTTGATTCGATACAGTCTTTCATGTTCTTATATTCTGTTGCGAAAATCTGATCCAGAGAGTCTTTCAACAAAGCACGGTATTTCATGCGGTTTACAGTGATGTCTTTGCTGCCATCGTGTACCCACAGGTTCATGATACAAGGATCGCCCTGGGCTTTACCCATCTCTTCGGCTACGGCACGACAACGTTTGGTGTGCTCAATCCAGAAGTTGCGGATACCTTCATCGGGATTTGATAAAGACAAGTCACCGCTTTTAGGATGAGAGAATGAAGTAGAGTTGAAATCCAGTTTCATGTTGTTTTCCTTACCCCATTCAATCCAGCTTTTGAAGTGTTCGGGTTCTACTTCGTCACGATCTACGACTTTTCCTTGAAGTCGCCATAAATTTCGTGCAGATTCAAACGGTGAGTACCTGGTATATATGAAGCTGCTTTCAGAATGTCTGCACGTAGTTCGTCGATGTTGCGGGCTTTGCCGGGATAGTTACCTGTAGCCTGGATACCACCGGTCAATGAACCTGCCTGAACTTCGAAGCCGGTTACATCATCTGCTTGCCAGCAATGCAGTGACAGATGGAAATTCTGCATGGTTTCCATTACTTTTTCTGTGTCGACACCTACAGCGGCATAACGTTCTTTTGCGATCTCATACGCTTTATTAATCAATTCTTCTTTCATGATATTATTTGTTTGTTTAATGAATAAATTTCAAGGTGAATATTAAATATCTTCTCTATAATGAGCTAAATACTTCTTATATGCTTCTTCCCATTCTTCTGCTTGCTGGGGTTCAAAAGAAACGGTTTCTATGGAAGTGCTGATTAGTTGGCGCATAGCCGCGATATCGCTTACCAGCCCGTTGGCTTTTGCCTGTAACATAATGTTACCGATAGCTGTCCCTTCACTGGGACCTGCTATGACAGGTACGCCCACTGCATTGCAAGTGAACTGGTTTAACAGATTGTTTCGTGAGCCTCCACCGATAATGTGCAGCTTTTCGATGGGGAACGGGGCCATTTGTTGCAAATAGCCGAATACTTGTTTGTAGCGCAGGGCAAGACTGTCGAATATGCAACGGGTGATTTCGCCATAACTCTGTGGTACAGGTTGGTTGGTTTCTTTGCAATAATGTCCGATGGCTTGAATCATAGATGTCGGATTGGAGAAGCAGGGGGCATCGGGATTGATGAGACTGCGGAAAGCGGGAACTGTCAGAGCGGCATCTATCAGTTCTGTGTAAGAATAGTTGTTGGTTGCTTCCCATTCTTTGCGGCAACGCTCCAACAGCCACATGCCACAGATGTTTTCAGGAACCGGGTAGTTCCTTCCACACCTCCTTCATTGGTGAAGTTCTGTTCAAAGCTTTCCTTATTTATAATGGCATCTTTCACTTCAATTCCCATCAGGCTCCACGTACCGGAACTCAGATAAGCGAATCTTTCGTTTTGTGCTGGTACGGCAGCCACGGCTGAACCTGTGTCATGACCGGCAACGGCAATGACTGGAATAGCTCCCAGACCTGTGATTTTCTGCACTTCTTCTGTCAGTACTCCGATAGGCTCTCCGGGAAAACGAAACGGCCGAACTGTTCTTCCTTGATATCTGCTACATCCAGCAGTTCCTTTTCGAAGCGTTTGGTGCGTGGATTCAACATCTGGGAAGTAGAAGCGATGGTATATTCTGTTACCATTTTACCGGTCAGCATATAGCTTAAGGCATCCGGCATAAACAGTATTTTATCGGCTGCTTCCAAGGCCGAGCAATGATTGCGGTGGAGTGTTGACAATTGGAACAAGGAATTGAAATTCATAATTTGAATTCCAGTGATGTCATATACTCGTTCACGGGGAATATGGGTAAAATATTCTTCAGGTGCACCTGTTGTGTGAGGGTCGCGGTAGCAATAAGGATTGCGGAGTAACTCTCCGTCTTTGCCCACGAATACGAAATCCACCCCCCAAGTATCGATACCGATGGACCGGATAGGCAGATTGTCTTTGGCTACCACTTTCAGTCCCCTGATAATTTCATTGTATAAGGCGTAAATATCCCAATAACAATGTCCTCCGGTTTCTATAATATGATTAGGGAAACGAGTCAGTTCTTTCAACTCCATTTTGCCTTCTCCCAGGCAACCTAAGATGGTACGTCCACTGGTGGCACCCAGGTCTACCGCAAAGAAATAAGTGTGTTCCATGCCTTTATTTTTGATTTTAAGGAATTAATAGTGATGCAAAAATAGTTTATTCCCCGAAAGTCGTCCTTGTTTTTTTGATATTATAACTGTTGGATTTGGTTGTACCTGCCGTAAAACATAATATTACCGTCTTTTTAAGAAGATCGCATTGAAAAGAAGAATTTGGTGTGATTTTGGTTTACTCTTGGGATGATGGATAAGAGCTTTATTGAAAATATGCATAAAGTCGCAAAAATATTCTCTTTTTTGTATCTATATTCCCGAATATTCTGTAATTTTGCAGCCGAATCAGAATAATTATGCAGTATGAAGAGCAAGAATAGCAGACTTGATGCCATTAAGATTATTATTTCGAGCAAGGAAGTAGGTAGCCAGGAAGAGTTGTTGCAGGAATTGGCGAAAGAAGGATTCCGATTGACCCAAGCTACTTTGTCTCGTGACTTGAAGCAGTTGAAAGTGGCGAAAGCAGCCAGTATGAACGGAAATTATGTATATGTATTGCCAAACAATACCATGTACAAACGTATGACTGAGCAACATTCGGCCAGTGAGATGTTGATGCATAATGGATTTATTTCCATTGAATTTTCGGCTAATCTGGCAGTAATCAAGACTCGTCCCGGATATGCTAGTAGTTTGGCTTATGATATTGATAACCGGAACTTTGATGAAATATTGGGAACTATTGCTGGTGATGATACTATTATGCTTGTCATTCGTGAAGGCTGCACAAGAGCGGGAGTGAAGAATGCGCTTTCATTGATTATACCGAATATACAATAAAATAATATAGATAAAAAAGGAAATGGATGCTAAACAAGTGGATGTGATGGTGGCAGATGCCTCACATGAAGTTTACGTTGATAAAATTTTAGATACTATTAGAGAGGCGGCTAAGGTACGCGGAACAGGCATTGCAGAACGCACACATGAATATGTGACTACAAAGATGAAAGAAGGAAAGGCGATTATTGCTTTATGTGGAGAGGATTTTGCAGGATTTACCTATATTGAGTCATGGGGAAACAAGCAATATGTAGCAACTTCGGGATTGATTGTGCATCCCAATTATCGTGGGATGGGCTTGGCCAAGCGTATAAAGGCGGCTTCGTTCCGATTGGCACGTCTGCGATGGCCTAAAGCGAAGATATTCAGTCTGACCAGTGGCGCGGCGGTAATGAAAATGAATACAGAACTGGGATATGTTCCTGTAACTTTCAATGAACTGACTGATGATGAGGCCTTTTGGAAAGGTTGTGAAGGCTGTATCAATCACGATATATTAGTGGCAAAGAACCGTAAGTTCTGTATTTGTACAGCCATGCTTTACGATCCGGCTTTGCACGAAGAAGACACTATTTAATAAATTAAAAATTAAGAATTAAAAATTAAAAGATGGCTGCGCGTTCATGTACTTATTTCTCAGTTTTCAATTTTAATTCTCAATTAAAATAATATCATTATGGAAGAAAAAAAAAAAAGTAGTAGTAGCATTCAGCGGGGGGCTTGATACCTCTTTCACTGTAATGTATCTGGCTAAGGAAAAAGGGTATGAAGTGTATGCAGCTTGTGCAAACACGGGTGGTTTCAGTGAGGAGCAGCTGAAGCAGAATGAAGAGAACGCTTACAAACTGGGTGCTGTGAAGTATGTGACATTGGATGTGACCCGGGAATACTATGAGAAGAGCTTGAAATATATGGTATTCGGTAATGTGCTCCGTAATGGTACTTATCCTATTTCTGTAAGTTCTGAACGTATCTTCCAAGGGTTGGCCATAGCGCGTTATGCTAATGAAATAGGTGCGGACGCTATCGCACACGGCTCGACTGGTGCGGGTAATGACCAGATTCGTTTCGATATGACTTTTCTGGTATTGGCTCCGGGGGTTGAGATCATCACATTGACCCGTGACATGGCATTAAGCCGTCAGCAGGAAATTGATTATTTGAATGAACATGGTTTTGCCGCTGACTTTACAAAATTGAAATATTCTTATAATGTAGGTCTTTGGGGAACTTCTATCTGCGGTGGGGAAATATTGGACTCTGCGCAGGGTTTGCCCGAAAGTGCTTATTTGAAACAGGTGACCAAGGAAGGAAGCGAACAGCTTCGTCTTACATTTGAAAAGGTGAGCTGAAGGCTGTTAATGACGAGAAGTTTGATGATCCTATCAAGGCTATTCAGAAAGTGGAAGAGATCGGTGCACCCTACGGTATCGGCCGTGACATGCACGTTGGGGATACCATTATCGGTATCAAAGGGCGTGTAGGATTCGAGGCTGCTGCTCCTATGCTGATTATCGGAGCCCATCGTTTCCTTGAAAAATATACGTTGAGCAAGTGGCAGCAATACTGGAAAGACCAGGTTGCCAACTGGTATGGAATGTTCTTGCATGAAAGTCAGTATCTGGAACCGGTAATGCGCGATATTGAGGCAATGTTGCAGGAATCTCAGCGTAATGTAAACGGTACAGCTATCTTGGAACTCCGTCCGCTTTCATTCTCTACTGTGGGTGTTGAATCGAAAGACGACCTGGTGAAGACCAAATTCGGTGAATATGGTGAAATGCAGAAGGGATGGACAGCAGAAGATGCCAAAGGCTTTATCAAAGTGACTTCTACACCTTTGCGTGTTTATTATAATAACCACAAGGACGAAGAAATTTAATAAGTATGATTAAAGCAGGAATTATCGGTGGGGCAGGTTATACGGCGGGCGAATTGATTCGTCTGCTGATTAATCACCCTGATGTAGACATAAAGTTTATAAACAGCAGCAGTAACGCCGGCAATAAGATTACCGACGTACATGAGGGACTCTATGGTGAAACGGATTTGGTTTTTACCGACGAACTTCCTCTGGATGAGATTGATGTATTGTTCTTCTGTACGGCTCATGGAGATACAAAGAAGTTTATGGATAGTCACAATGTACCCGAGGATTTGAAAATCATAGACCTCAGTATGGACTACCGTATCAAGAGTGATGACCATGACTTCATCTATGGTTTGCCGGAACTGAACCGTCGTGCTATCTGCCATAGCAAGCACGTGGCCAATCCGGGATGTTTTGCCACTTGTATTCAATTGGGTTTATTGCCGTTAGCCAAACATCTGTTACTGAACGAGGATGTAATGGTAAATGCCATTACCGGAAGTACAGGGCAGGGTGAAACCGGGTGCTACCAGCCATTTCAGCTGGCGTAATAATAATATGAGCATCTATAAACCGTTTTCTCATCAGCATGTTCCCGAAATCAAGCAATCATTGAAACAGTTGCAAAACAGCTTTAATGCTGAAATAGATTTTATTCCTTACCGGGGTGATTTCCCGCGTGGTATCTTTGCTACTCTGGTAGTCAAATGCAAGGTGGAACTGGAAGAACTGGTGAAGATGTATCAAGACTATTATGCCGAGGATTCTTTCGTTCATATTGTAGACAAAAATATAGATTTGAAGCAGGTGGTGAACACCAACAAGTGTTTGATTCATTTGGAGAAGCATGGCGATAAACTGCTGGTTATCTCTTGCATTGACAACTTGTTGAAGGGGGCAAGCGGACAAGCGGTCCATAATATGAATCTCATGTTCAATCTGGAAGAAACCGTAGGGCTGAGGTTGAAACCGTCTGCTTTTTAATAAAGAAGAGTTTATGAAATTATTTGATGTATATCCTCTTTTTGACATAAACATTGTCAAGGGAAAAGGTTGTCATGTATGGGATGATCAAGGTACGGAATACCTTGATTTGTATGGTGGTCATGCGGTTATTTCTATCGGTCACGCACATCCGTATTATGTGGAAATGATAAGCAAGCAGGTTGCACAGTTGGGATTTTATTCCAATTCGGTGGTTAACAAGCTACAACAGGAAGTGGCAGACCGTTTAGGGAAACTTTCGGGTTATGATGATTATCAATTGTTTTTGATAAACAGTGGGGCCGAAGCTAATGAAAATGCGTTGAAACTGGCTTCTTTTACAATGGTCGCAAACGTGTGCTTTCTTTTTGCAAAGCATTTCATGGACGTACTTCACTGGCAGTGGAGGTAACCCACAATCCGAAAATTATAGCCCCAATCAATGACAATGGGCATGTGACTTATCTGCCTTTGAACGATATAGAAGCAGCTAAAGCGGAATTGGCAAAAGGAGATGTCTGTGCGGTGATTATTGAAGGTATTCAAGGAGTAGGCGGTATTCAGGTTCCGGAAGTGAAATTCTTGAAAGAACTGAGTAAGGCTTGCGAAGAAGTGGATGCAGTACTTGTTTTGGATGAAATACAATCCGGCTACGGGCGTAGCGGTAAATTTTTTGCTCACCAACATGCAGGTATCCGTCCCGATATGATTACGGTTGCAAAGGGGATTGGCAATGGCTTTCCGATGGCTGGTGTCCTGATCAGTCCGAAATTCAAACCCGTATATGGACAATTGGGAACCACTTTTGGTGGTAACCACCTGGCTTGTGCTGCTGCTATCGCGGTGCTGGATGTTATGAAAGGTGAGAACCTGGTAGAGAATGCTGCCAAGGTAGGTGCTCATCTGCTGAAAGAATTGAAACAATTCCACAGATTAAAGAGGTGCGTGGCGAAGGTTTGATGATCGGTATGGAATTTGACGAACCGATTAAGGAACTGCGTCAGCGTCTGCTGTTCGAACAGAAAGTATTTACCGGAGTCAGTGGTACGAATGTAATCCGTCTGCTCCCGCCTTTGTGTCTGACTATGGCTGAGGCTGATGAATTTATTGAACGCTTTCGTAAAGTGTTGGTATAAGCTGGAGATTCAAGAGGGATAATAATCAGCGAAAGAAAATAAGGTCTCGTCAGGAAACATTTCGGTTCCGGCGAGACTTTTTGATTTCATCTTCTTCAAAGTAATTTTATTTTTAGCTTTTCATAATACGTTCTTCTCCTTTTTTCCCTTATCTTTGTAGCTATAGACTTAATCTTTAATAATATGAAAGTAGCAATTATTGGTGCGGGAAATATGGGAGGGGCCATTGCTCGCGGCCTTGCCCAAGGCACTATCATTCCAGCGAGTGATGTAACAGTAGCCGATCCGTTCAGCGGAAGTCTGGAAACTCTACAGGCGGATTATCCGGAGATTAATGTGACAACGGAAAATCCGAAAGCGATAAAGGATGCCGATATCGTTATTCTGGCTGTAAAGCCGTGGTTGATAGACCAAGTGTTGAGTGTGGTTCATTTGACTCCCCGGCAAGTATTGGTTTCTATTGCAGGTGGTGTAACTTTCGAACAGCTGGTAAAGAGTGTAGGTCCGGAACAGACCATATTCCGTTTGATTCCCAATACTGCTATTTCTCAGTTGGAAAGTATGACTTTGATATCCAGTCGTAACGCCAGTAAGGAACAAGAACAACTGATGCTGGATATCTTTAATGAATTAGGATTGGCTATGCTTATTCCTGAAAGTCAGATGGCTGCTACTACGGCTTTGACTTCATGTGGTATCGCATATGTCTTGAAATATATTCAGGCAGCTATGCAGGCAGGTATTGAATTGGGGATCTATCCGAAAGATGCACAGAAAATGGTTGCCCAGTCTGTGAAAGGAGCCGCTTCCTTGATATTGAATAATGATACTCATCCCAGTGTGGAAATAGATAAGGTGTGTACGCCCGGTGGTATGACTATCAAGGGGATTAATGAATTGGATCACGAAGGGTTTGACTCAGCGATCATTAAAGCAATGAAGGCTTGTCTGAAATAGAAGCAACCTCATGGAAATGACGTGGATAACACGGTTCTCGTTTTGTGTATTGTGTTATCTACGTTTTTATAGAAGGTACTTTTGCAGGTTTAGTATAAAAATATGCTCACTTTTTTGTTTCCGATTTCATATTTCATGTTATCTTTGCTATACAAGATCAGATCTAATGTGAAAGAGAAATATGATAAACACAGAATTGTTCAAAGAAGTGTCACCTTTGTCGGCCAAGGATTGCTTTATTTTGATAGAGCGTCAGAAATCGAATTTTAATTTTCCTATACATATACATCCCGAATATGAACTGAACTATATTGAGAATGCAAAAGGCGCACAACGCATTGTGGGAGACTCCATAGAAGAAATAGAAGAAGAGGAACTGGTGCTGGTCACCAATCCTCAATTGGAACATGCTTGGAGGGATTATAACAACAAGCCGCAGAATATCCATGAAATAACCATTCAGTTTCATTCCGATCTGCTTTCCGACCAGATTCTGAACAGGAACCAGATGATCAGCATTCGGGAACTTTTCCACCGTGCCCGTAAAGGAATCGTGTTCAGCAGGGAGACTATCGCAAAAGTCCGCCCGTTGTTGAAAACGCTGTCTTGCGAGAACGATAGTTTCTATTCCTTGATAAAACTGCTTGTTATTCTTCATGAATTATCATTGGACAAAGGGATGCGTGAGCTGTCAACCGGGCAGTTTGCCATTAACTCTGTTTCCAAAGAGCATACTAACGAGAAGTTGAACAAGGTGCTGGATTATGTTCATTTTCATTTTTCGGAAGTGATCCGTCTTGCAGATGTGGCTAAAATGGTAAATATGAGCGAGGCCTCATTCTGTCGTTTTATCAAACAGCATACTTCCAAAAGTTTTATCGATTTCCTTACTGATATCCGCTTGGGGGCCGCTTCACGTGCTTTGGTTGATTCTTCCTTGTCAATAGCTGAAATAGGATATGATTGTGGCTTTAATAATCTATCCATTTCAACCGTATCTTTAAAAAGAAAAAAGGAGTGACTCCTAAAGAGTTCCGTGATAATTATCGTAAGAACAAGACTATCATTTAAAAGGTTCGGCCGGAACTTTCTCATGGACTTGCCTGATTTTGACAGCACTAAAAGAAAACGGATTTTCTGAAAGTTCGGGGATGTTGTAGGATTTGAATGCCTGGAAATAATGTTCCGTGTCTTTTTGCGGTACTACGAACGGCTTGTAAGTTGTTTTTTCTTTATTCGGATAGCCAGAACAAGGCTTCTCATATTGACGGTCTCTATTTTGATAAAATATCATAAGTATATGTTCGGATAGTATTGGTTTGTCTGTCGGTAAATTTCCATCTTTGCCTTTGGGTTACAACCTGGTAAAACTTTGAATACTAACCTTAAAAAAGACAAGTGTCATGAAAAAGCTATCTTACCTTTTTGCCGTGGCGGCTTCCGCCGCTTGCCTCTGTGCCTGTACCGATGTTACCGATGTTCTTCCGGCAGAACAAATCCCGGCCGATGCACGTAGTACCTTGGGGGCCGACGTAGTTCTTCAGTGGAACAACGAAGAACAAACCATCGATGGTTTTGGTGTGGCGCAGGCCGGCTGGTCCGACTATCTTTATGCCCACCGCAAGCGTCAGGAGATTATGGATGTGATGTTCGGACAGGACGGGCTTCGCCTCAGTATCCTCAGGGGCGAGGTATTCCCCCATTACGATGAAACCACGTTTAATATGGACGAGGATATCAATCTGTCTTTGGACGATCCTTTTTTCGATATTGATTTCAACCGTGATGAGAATCGTGTTGCCGAAGGCATCGCACAGCGCAACGGACAGTTGTGGATCATGAAAAAAGCGAAGCAGGAATACGGTGTGGACAAACTCATCTTTTCCGTTTGGTCTGCTCCGGCTTATATGAAAAGCAACGGCAGTACCTCGCAAGGTTTTTTGAAACGCGGCAGCTACCAGGCCTTTGCCGACTATCTTTCCAATTTCTGTGATGCCTACACAGCGGCAGGTCTGCCTGTCTATGCCATCTCTCCGGCCAACGAGCCCGAGTATGCGGCAAGCTGGAACTCATGCCTCTGGCTTCCCGGTACCACTACGCTGGGACCGTTCATTGTGAATAACTTAGGTCCCAAGTTGCGACAGACCCATCCCGAAACCCGGATTATCTTTGGCGAGAATGCCCAGTGGTCTGCCATTCTGGGCTTTATCATGGGCAGTAAAAATTATGTGCGCGACATTCTGAACCTGAATCCTAAAATCACCAACTTTCCCGTCATTGCCGCCGGACACGGCTATGTGGATCCTGTGACCGGGAAAGATCCTGCCATTGAACCGTTCAGCAAAGCCGAATCGAAGGGAATTCCCGTGTGGCTGACCGAAATCAGCGATCCTACGGAAAGTTATGATGCTACCATGACCAGTGGCTTGAAATGGGCGAAGAAGTTCCATCGTTTCTTGTGTGAGGCCAATACCGGCGCTATTGTGTGGTGGGCAGGTGCTATACCGGATGGCGGAACCACCGAGGGGCTGATTAACATTGAAAAAAGAACCGCGTGGACTATGAAGTGACCAAGCGTTGCGAGGTGTTCGGCAACTTCTCCCGTTACATCCCTGTAGGAAGCAAGCGCATCTCGGCGCAATATGATTTCGAACAAGGCTATATGGTGTCTGGCTATAAATATGGTGACAACGGTTACACGGTTGTAGCCATCAACCCTGCGGATCATGAAGTAGTTATTTCGTTGGCTCTTGAAAGCGCTCAGGTTTCCGGTGCTTTGCAAGGCTATGTCACCGATGACACCCGTAAATGGGAGCCGGTGGAAGCTGTTCAACCTGCCGATGGTGTCTATACCCTGACCTTGCCGGCCCGTAGCGTGGTTTCCTATACCGGAACTGTGTTGAGTAGTTCGTCTTTGTAACGTTGATTCTGTTTTTATTTCTACGCTGCAATAGTTTTTTGTTCCGTCATTGTATTGCGCTGATAAACAGTAATATGCGGTGACGGAATTTCCTGTATCCCCACGAAGTGCTTTTTCGTTTTTTTCTTGCAGAAGCCGGTTCGTCGGATATCGGTTTCCATGTCGGGTACGTAATCTTGATATATGTATGGCAGTATCCGTGCAAGGGGATGGGAGTTTCCATGCAAGAAGACTGCATCATTTGTTGCACCACTCGGCTGAACGTGCCTTTTCACTGTAAGCATTCGGCCTCGTGCGTGTTTCTCTCCAAGTTATAATAAAGTCAAAAGCCAGACGAAGCATGTCTGGCTTTTGACTTTATTATAGCTTCCTGTTTATCCTTTCCAATTAAATGGCAGTAAATCGGTGTAATCGTTTTTCTCTTCTCTTTCTTTCTCCTGTACCCTAATCAGCACGTCCTGCATCCATAGTTTTGGGTTCACCTTATTTTCCCTACAGCATCCCATCAGTGAAAAGAAAATTGCCGCTGCATGTGCTGCCTCATGTGATCCGGAGAAGAGCGTATTTTTTACTGTTTAAAGTCAACGGCCTTATAGAACGCTCCACCGGATTATTGTCAATGCAGAACTGTGCGTCATTGACATATCCGGACAGTTGTTCAAAGCGTGTGTACATATAGAACATGGCCTTGGCAATAGGCGATTTATCGACCGTATGTCCATATTCCTCCTTGCACCATTTTTCCAGTTCTTTGATAATAGGGTACGATTTTTCCCGGCGAAGCTTTACCACCGCCTCCCCTTCCAGATGTTCCATTCTGATTTTCTCCTCCACGGCATACAGTCCGCCTATTTGTCCAAGTGCATGCCTTGCTCTGGGAGGGTCATTTCCTTCCGCTTCCACAAAGTTGCGCCTGACGTGTGCCCAGCAGCACAGATGCAACTTTCCGGGTAGCGTGTCGAACTTGTCATATACTGCAAAGCCGTCACTCTGTACCACCCGGACCTGTCCTGCCAGCAGTGTGTCTGTTCCGCTGCTGCCACGGCCCTTGTGATATTCAAAGAAGGGGGTATGGAACCGGGGCAGATAGAAGTTCCACATATACCCGCGGTGAAGAGCACCGGGCCGGTCGCTTTCAAGTACGGGATGGGGTGTCTCATCGGCCATGACGTAATAGCTGTCCTTGACCAGTTCACGAAGCTCATTATAGATTGGTTCCAGACGCTGTGCGGCAGCCATCATCCAGTTACTTACGGTGGAAGGACTCAGATGGATTCCTTCACGCTCAAAGATATCCAGCTGTCTGTGCAGAGGCAGGTGGTCGTAATATTTGGCGGTAGCAATGTGGGCCAGTACACTTTCCGAGGCATTGCTGTGGGGATGTGCCATTACGGGCATGGGAGCGGTTATGATACGACCGTCGGCGAGCCGGTATTTAGGACGGATGATGCGTTTCACATAGAATCGGGCGGGACTGACAGCATACTGTTCGCTCACTTCCTCTCCCAGCTTCGTCGCTCCCTCCAACGAAAGGCCTTCCGGCATGGGAATGATAATCTCCTCACGGGAAGGGACGGGTCGATGGGCTTACGGGCGTGGGGAGTGATCTTTTCGTGAAGCTTTACGGAAACGATTGTAGCCATTCTCCGATGTGACGGATTTCCCAGCGGTTTTCTGTTCTTCCGCTACCGGGTCATTGACATCGGACGGAGACTCGAAACAGATGCTCAGCTGGCCGGCATCTTCGGGAAGATGACGTTTTCACTGGATTTACCCCATAAACGGCGTGTCAAGTCAGCCAATTTCCATCTCAGATCGGCAATGACGGCTGTACAGGCCGAGATTTCTTCGACCTGGCGGGAATACTCCTGCAAAGAGGCTTCGTATTTTCTCTGAAGTTCCGCATGCTCCTTTCAAGGCATTCATGTTCCTTGCGCAACTCTTCGTACTCTTCCAAAGTAAGGGTAATAACCGGTTCTTTCACTGTACATCCACTTTTTATTATGTAGCAAAGTTATCAAAATAAAACTGCACGGCTTATAGAATGGGGAATTACTTTTCAACTGTTTTCCGATACTTTTAACAGTAAGCAGCTCATTCAGGCGATTCCAGGAAATTTGAAGAAAATCCTTCTTCCGTTCCTCCTTTTTCAAGAGGAAAGAACCGCGATTCAGACGACGGCATTCCAGACGGTATTCGTCGTCGCACCGATAAAGGATATGCAACCTGCTACGGAGCGGTCGGGAAAAATATGACAGCTCTGCTCTGACACGCAGGAACCTGTGTGTCGGATGACCTCGCCACAAAGACCGTCAATACCTTTATGGAAATTACAACCTTGAGGATAAAGGTAATAAGACCAAAAAGGACTGCTGCGGAAAAGGCCAAGACCTAAAGGGAGAAGTAGGTCCTGAGGGGAATGGATACCAAGGCTGGAAGACGAAACTTTATAACGACGGCCGCCATCAAATATGAAAAGAACAGAATCAAAATGGTTAGACTCGGAAAAGAGAGTACGTAGTTTATCACTTTCGCTAGAAAATTCTAATACTGAACACATAATGGATTAAGATTATAATGAAGCCACAAAGGTAGGAAGGAAAAGAGGGGAAAAAAACACGCACGAGGCCGAATGCTTACTTTTCACTCAAGTGAAGTGCCGTTGCCACCTGTGTGAAACGGTTGCTTCACCAAGGTGAAGCAATAAAGTCATAAGACTGTTTTCACGGTTGCATCCTGTTGATAAAATACATCTATTGAAGTTTTGTCATTTTGTGTGTGGCGGTTGTTGTGTTGTACATTGATGAACGATACCACCGCTTACCTACCGGTTGAGAGCCTTTATGGATGTTTTTTTACAGTAATTGGTTGATAATTAGAAGAATACTGTGTAGGAAAAATTTTATATTTCACGTTCAATTCAGATGCGTTTTCCATTGTCTTGAAGAATTTTTTTTTGATATTGATAAGATTTCATTGTTTAATGCTTGAATTGTATTTGTTCCTGCTTGCTTGAATTGCCATCTTTGCAATGTTAATTTTTAATTCAAATAACTATGAAAACAAAGACATTCTTAATTTCAGCTGCTATTCTTCCATCCATGGGGCATTACCGTTGTTTGCGAAAGCAATAACGTGTTGGAAATCTATTTTTAGCTAATTTTACAGCAATATTTTTTAATTAAACTCTAATACATTATTTATGAAACAAATTGCATTTACATGGTTGCTGTGCATACTTAGTATATGTGCCTATGCTCAGCAAATTACTGTTACCGGAACAGTGACGGATGCGGAGAATAATCCGTTGATTGGTGCGGCTGTTGTTGTAGTAGGAACTACGGATGGCGTGATTACCGATTTTGATGGCAAATTATTGCTGTCCGGTAAAACACAAAAGAGCATAAAAATCCTCCTCGAAGCCCCGTAAAATAGGACTTCGGGTTTTATTTTTTTCAAAAGTAAGCCCCCTTAATCGAAAAGACTTGGTTCTGGTGGTGCTTTTTGCATCTCCTTTGCAAGGAAATCATTCCAGGTTTTCTCGGGATTTTCCATGAATGCGATAAAATCGACGTAGTACATGAGCATAAGTCGTACCATGGTAACAACCTGCGAGAATGCACAGTGCCTCTTGATGCTTCTTGACAGAACTGTTATCAGCAGATTTGCAATCAAGACTACCCATGTCTGTATTTGTATGGCGTTGACGCTGTCCCCATAGAAGAAATGAAGCGGAAAATTTTGTTTTAGCTGTTTGTATAGCGACTCGATGGCCCATCTGAGGCGATAAATTTCAGAAATGTCCTCAAACGTGAACTCAAAGTTGTTGGTCAACAGCACAACCGGCTTCTTTGTCTCGTAAAATATCTCCACCCTACGTGCCTCATGGGTGAGTAAAAGCACTTTCTTGTCTATGTGCGTCACCAGTCCCTGCGGGTTGACATAAGTAATGGATTCAAGTTCCTCGTACTTAAGGTTTTTCTTCATTTTGGTCACGTAGCACACGCCTTCTTCGGTAAGACGTTGGAATTGTGCGATGTCGACGTAACCACGATCCATCGCCAAAGTGGAGTCTTTTGGCAAATGCACCTCCTTCAGCAGGTAATGATCGTGTTTTGCGGCGGATGTGAGCTGCACCACCATCGGTACGCCGACATGATACTTCATTACTGTATGTACTTTCATGCCGCCTTTTTTCTTGCCTGATTTCGGGTGCCGCCCGACACCTTTGAGTATGTTGTCAAAGAGCGTTATTGTGGTGGAATCCATCATGTAAAGCAACTTCTCCCAGTCTTTAGGCTCGTGAGTCTGCCCCTTATAGCACTTGGAGGGGCGGCTGTCCGCTAAAAATTTGGCATACTTCTCCAAAAGATACGCATAAACACTTGCAAAGAACTCCTGAGGACGGCGTATATTGGCCTCCGCAAGCGTGCTGCGACGAACCAGATAGTTCATTCCGAGGTGTCCGAGCTTGTGAGCCTCCGCCTTCATGCCTATCTCAAGTTCGCGAAGAGAATCAAAGTGTTTGAGTATGCCGAACAGCATTACCACAAGATGTTGGTAGCCGTCAAAACGCTTCACGTAAGCCTCGCTTCCTTTCGTTTCGCGACTTATTTGAAGAATCTTCTCTTTGTCGAGTAACTTTAACACTTGACTATAGACCGGCTGTCCGGTAAAATGACTATCTTTGCTCATGGTTATATATTTTTTCGCAAAACAAAGATAACCAAAAGGGCTGATACCTCGTGAGAAGTGTCAGCCCTAATTTATTTTGTTTGAAAAAGTTTTACCGGACAGCAATATTATTCTATAAATGTTTCAGGTTAAGGCATTAACGTCCGGTCCACCATAAGGGGGTGATGATATTATCTGAGCCTCCTAATAACTCTACAGCTTGTTTATAGCCTTCGGGGTCTGCATTCTCCAGACTGGAAGGATATCGCATACGCTGTGGATAAAATTCCCATTTCTGTCCGTCTTTCCAAGAATTAGGATTCCAGACATTAACCATGTCTGAACCGGTCATTGAACTTTCGTTTGCAGGAATCTCAAAGAATGGTAATCCCAAACGGCGGAAATCCGACCACATTTCCAATACCAAATACGGAGTTTGTGCAATGAATTTTTGAGTGATAATTTTAGTCAGGTGGTCATTCAATGCTTTTCCATATAACGTTTTAGAAGCTGTAGGATATTCATAAGTAACAGTCTTCTGTTCCTTGCTGTATCCATCCACATAAGTCATTTGTTCAGCAGTAGGTTCAGTGGTATGATCAAATTTGACTGAAGTACCTACACGATTGTAGTTGGTGGAATTCAGATAATCATTCACATATTCGCTAACACCAAAGTATTCAAAACTAGCTTTAATACCGTTTTCATAGGCTTCTTTCGCTGTTATTCCAGTGTTCCAACCATACAATGAAGCTTCTGCTAGCAAGAAATACGTTTCCCATGCTGCAAAGAATATGCGAGATTTGCCCTTACAGTAGTCTTTACCCAACATTGGAAGAGTACAGCCGGGGCCATATCCATTTGTTACCAGTTGGTTATAAGCCAAGGTTGGTGACCATCCACCACGCGAACCAGCGGGATAACCATTCCAACAACGAGTTGCATCAATCTTTATTTCTCCGGGATTATCCTTGTTAGGAATCGGATTTCCGTTTTCGTCTACTGTGTAAAGAACGAAATCTTTAGCTGTCCTGTCATTATATTTATCTATGTAGTTCTCAGCATTTTCATCATCAGGCAGACAGAATATCTTTAATGCACGAGGGTCAAGATTTTCCGGCATACCATCCAGCCAATATTGTTTAGTAGGATTATCTGTATTAGCAACATAATGTCTGTCATATTTAATACCTAAATAATTAGCTGGTTTAACATAACTAGCCAAATCGGAACGTTGTTCTGTTACTTTAATACCACCTAAATTAGTCAGAAGATTGGCAACTGTTGAAGAAAGAACCTGATCGTCAAATGAACGGGTATATACTCCGGAAAAGACATCCCATCCATCATTTTCTTTTACTGCAAACATATCATCAGCCGTTAAAATCTTGTTACCTTTGGCTGCATCCTCAAATTCGGCCTGTGCAGTTGCCTTGTCGATGTTTGATAAACGCATGGCCAGACGCATACGGAGTGAATTTGCATATTTCTGCCACTTCACAGGATCATATTTTACATTGTCAAACGGGTCGCATTTGCCTTCTGCCTCAACAGGCAGGACAGAGGTGTTAATAGTTGCTGCGGCTTCTTTCAACTCCTTTAAAATGAATTCATAATCATCTTTCTCTGAGTTGAAAACAGGATTTTCCCCTAGGAAACTTTCAATAGGATAAGGTCCGAAATTATCGACAAACTCACTGATAAGATAGGCACGCCAGATACGGGCAAATTGCTTTACGTTCGGGAAAAATTCTTTTTCATGTGCAGTGGTAGTGGCCGCTTCGAGCTGGTTCTCTACTGCTGTAATAGCCAACGTAGCATTTTAATACTGGAACTGAGATCAGGATAATAATAAGAAGATGTGTAATCATCACTATAGCGGCCTACGTTCAGAAAACTCATTTCTCCACAAATTCTGGCAGCACTAGCCCAGTTATAGACTACTATACGCTCTGCGGTACCGGGATTCATCTGTGCCTGTCCTATAGAATTATTCAATGCATATTGAGGTTTTACATATTCCTCACCGGCGGCTGTGGATTGGTATTGACTTCATCAAAGTCAGAGCAGGAAACTAATCCGGCGCAAAAGCCAAGCCCCAAAAATAATTTATTCATTGTTTTCATTGTTCTTTTTTTTTTATGATTAGAAACCAAGAGTTACATTAAACAGGTAAGAACGTGATGTCGGAGCTGACGAGTTCTCCAAACCTGTTGCATTAGTGCTTGTAGCATATACTGATTCCGGATCAATACCGTCCAAATGGCTTGAAATCATCCATACATTATTTACGGTGAAACCAAGCTTAACCTGTTGGAACGGAGTCTTTTTCAACATAGATGACGGGAAACGATAACTCAAGGCGATGTTACGCAAACGGATGTTGGTTGCATCATAAATATAAGCTTCCGAAATACCGGCGCGACCTGTAGCCAAAGCTTTGTAATAACGTTCTAAAGAAACACTTTGATCATTTACCTTATAACCGTTGCCATCTTTGATAACTCCCGCTACAACGATATCCTCACGTTTACCGCCTGGAGCAGTACATTCGGCAATACCACTACGTTGCAAGTTCATATTGGTGAATGAGAAAATATCGCCACCAAAACGTCCGTCAATCAGGAAACTAAGTGTGAAGTTTTTATAATTAAATGTATTTGTCCATCCTAATAGGAAGTCAGGCTGTTGTTCACCAATCTTATGCTTGTCACTAGTGGCCTGTGGCAGTCCTGATTCATTGAGTAATAATTGTCCTTTAAATTCTCCTTCTTCTACTCGTTGATATTTGGTACCCCAGATTTCACCATAAGCACCTCCCGCAACTGCATAAACCTGTAATGCGTCAGAACCTCCTAAAGCATACTGCATACCTGGTTTTCCCGGTAATAATTCAATAATCTTACTCTTGTTCTGAGAGAAGTTCAACTGAGTATCCCAACTAAATTGAGCTGTTTCGATAGGGCGTGCATTCAACATGATTTCAATACCGGTATTTTGAATGTTACCTGCATTTACTTTCATGTTATCATAACCGGAAAGGTTATTTAAAGGAATATTCATTAACTGGCGTTTTGCGTTTGTCTTGTACCATGCAAAGTCAACTCCTAAACGGTTATTGAAGAATTTCAATTCAGCACCGGCTTCCCAAGAAGTAATCAACTCGCTGCGTACATCTGCATCGTATTTGGTTTTTCCTTGTCCGGCAGTTGTATTGCCATTAGGGTCTGAACCAATACTATATGTATTATATAACTGATATGCATCCATATCGTTACCTACTTGTGCAAAAGATGCACGTGCTTTAGCATAAGTAAACCATTCGGGCATGCCTTTGCCTACTTTACCCACCATATCACTGATCACCCATGACAATGAAACAGACGGATAGAAGAATGAACGGTTTTCTTTATTCAAAGCTGATGACCAGTCATTACGGAAAGTTGCATCCAAGAATGCCCAACCATTATAGTTGATCCCAAGAGTTCCATACAAAGAATTGATTTTTTTATGAATATAGGTTTCGGTTATTGACAAATCTTTTTTGTCACCATTGGCTAAAGAGAATAAATCGGGCGCAGTCAATTTTCCCATAGAATTATCCAAACCTGTAGATTTTCTTTCCATTAAGTTACCACCAAAAGAGAAATTACCACCAAATTTTCCAAACAATTCATCTTTATGGCCACTGATCAAAAAGCTGAAATTATTTTCGAAGAACTTTTTCTCACTAGTGCTGTAACGGCTGTTCTTATTATTAGTAGGACTTCCTGCATACAATTTCTCTTCACCCTCAGTGAAATACATATCACTACCGGCTTTGATTTCAGCATCCAGCCAATCTGTAAATTTGTACTTCAATGATCCGTTCATCAGGAAACGATTGCGGCTATCTTTATTGGGATTATAATCTTTAGACCAATAAGGGTTGATACCCCCTTTACTCCACCAGATCATTTCACCGAATTCGTCTTTGACAGGGCTGGAAAAGTCACGGATGTCAATAGTCGTAGGCATATTGAAAATAGTATAAAATGCATTATTCCCACGTGCACCACTGATAGGGCGGTTTTCTGCGAGGGTATTGATGTATTGTACTTTTGCATCAATGCTCCAACGATCATCTTTACCAAAAGTAGAAGATGCACGCAAAGTTAAGTTTGTACGGCTTAAGTTAGCACCCGGTATCATGCTGGAGTCATCCATACGATTCAATGAAGTGTAAATGGATGTTTTATCATACTGCTGCTGGAATGATATGCTTTCTGATAAGTTCACACCTGTATCAAAGAAATTTTTTACGTTATCAAAGATTTGCATATTTGCAGTTGTACCATCCCATTTTGTATAGCTTTGCCCTGTTACTTCAGGTCCCCAGCTATAGCTGTTAGTTGAGTCGAACACGCCATTCTCACCTTGTCCAAAGGCTTTTTGGCGTTTAGGGAGCATAAATGTTGTCTCAGCGGAAACTGAACCAGAGATGGTGATACCCAAACCTTCACGCTTTGTTCCTTTTTTAGTTGTAATCAAAATAACACCATTACCGGCACGAGAACCATAAAGTGCAGCAGCTGACGCACCTTTCAACACAGACATGGACTCAATATCTTCAGCATTAATATCTGAAAGTCCATTACCCATATCCAATGTCGGGTTATCAATATCATTATTACTTGCTCCTGTAAAGTTATCCATTGGCACACCATCGACAACAATTAACGGCTGGTTCAAACCTGTTACAGAATTCGCACCACGAAGCTGGATTTTGGAAGAACCGCCAGGACCATTACTTGAACGGATAATCTGGACACCTGAAACTTTACCTGTCAAAGCATTTGCGAGGTTCGTTTCACGAGCTTCAAGTAACGCGTCACCTTTTACCTCCTGCATGGCATAACCCAGTGCTTTTTTCTCACGTTTGATACCAAGAGCAGTCACTACAACTTCACCCAATGTTTGTGTGTCATCCTGTAAAGTTACATTCATGGGTTGTCCATCCCAAGGAATCTCTACTGTTTGATAACCTACAAATGAAATTTGAATGATATCCCCTTTTTTCACATTGGATAAAGAGAAGTCGCCATCAAGTCCGGTTATCGTACCATTAGTCGTACCTTTCACTACTACAGACGCACCGATAACGGTTTCACCTGTAGCGTCTACTACAACTCCTGTACAAGCTCCATTTTGTTGTGTGATTTTCACATCGGCAACGCCGGGATTGGCGACCGCGTATGCTGATCCTGTAGAGGCACCCATTAGGAACAGCAACATACTGACTGATTTTAGTCGTTTTAACATAGCTGTGATTTTTTTTTTAAAGTTTATTGAAAATCAAGTAATTCCGTTTCCTTAGTTCCTTCAGAACTACTCTTGCAGCTATATATCTGATAATCAGAGTATATGTACTTTGGTAATTTTAAGATGATCTTTGTCCTTGAATTTACAAACAGGAAATAAATTTGCGATTTCTACCAGTTTTCTACTAGCTACCATCCCGTTACCATAGTCAAATTTAAATTAGGATAGGATTAATAAATATTGTATTGTAATACTTTTTATTCTGTCACCACATATCGCTGGACTTCAATATTATATGGTGACAGAACTTTCAGTATTTCCTTTAAATGGTTTATCAGTTAGAGCCGGTTCAGCAGATACTGGTCGCCATAGCGGGTATGTAATTTCTTCACTCCCATCAGAGCCAAATGTTTTCCGAAGGCTCTCATCTTGACATCACGCATGGTTTCAGGACTGGCTTTTTTCATCACTTCATAAATCTGGCCGATAGTCCATCTTTGAAACTTCTCCCCATCCCGGGGCAGACTGAAGCAGCTATAAAAGAGGCTTTCCTCTATGGGACGGCGCAAAAATGCGTCATTACGCAAGCTGACAGCCTGTTCTTCTTTGGGTGAGAGCCAATAGCGGCGGTTATGTTTTAGTTCATCTCTTAACTGAGCATAAAGTTGTTTATAATTGATGCGAGGCAAACGGATACTCCCTTTGGTCATCACCGGATAAAAACGGCGGTTACCGGAAGAATCGGTCAGCAGATCGCAAAAATTGGAAGTGCCAATAAATGAACTAAGGCGCGGTTGCTGGCTATAGCTGCTTTGAAACGGACGGCGCATACTAAGACCGCTCATTTGGACTAGATTCTTCAGCCGTGCCAGTTTACCTTCTTCCATCCGATTGAATTCGTCTATATTGATAAGAGCCAAAGAGCGCATTTTGCGCAGGGCATCCCCCTCGCGGGTCACATCGAAGTCATCGGTATAATATCCACGTAACGCTGGTGGAAGGAGCGACCGGCAAAAGGTAGACTTCTTCAGGCCCTGAAGGGGATTAACCAAAATGGGAATCAGGCAGTTGCCATGCATCCGGTTTTTACCGCTCCATTGCATCACCATGCCCAGCATCCAGATATGAAACACCTCCACCCATTGCGTTTCATCGCTTACCGAGCGTGCCAGCTCGCTTACTCTATCGTGCCCGTCCCAGTGTGGCAGATGTTCCAAATAGGCTGTCACGGGGTGAAAAGAAGGAATGCGTGACGAACCCAGATAACGGCGCATATCACGGTCCATACAGTTCACGCCTTCCTCTATTGCATTAATAACCAATGTGTTGAATTCTCGCTCATCCACCACACGGTATTTATCGAACTTGTGCTTGTCATGAAATTCGCATTGTTCTGTTATTTGGTTGTAACGAAAGGAATAATGAGTGGTGAGGAACGAATCAAGCCCTTTCATGGCTTGTTTCAGTTTTGAGTCTTTTTCTTTTTCCATTAAATCTGTTTTTTATTGATTTGAGGTGTGAAGATAGTTCTGCAAAACAGGGTTTTGCAAGAACTTTGCCCGACAAATTAAAATAAATCCAACGTGTGAAACATTTATGGCAGAATCTTTGCAAGAGGACGAAAGAATCCGTACCTTCGTCCGGAAGAATCTGGGTTCTCACTGACGTGAAGTTGCCTACTCACTTTAGTGAAGAGCCATTGCCACACGGTGAAACTGCCGCTTCACTAAGGTGAAGCAACAGAATGTTCTGTAAGTTTGCACGATAACATCCTATAAATAAAACAAATACATAGTACATTATGTCAGACATTAAATTTGATATCTATGAATCTCCGGCAAATGACGGGGAAAAGAAAAAATACCATGTGAGAAACACCAACAAGCAGACCATCCACTCGAAGGACTTGATACACGAGGCTACGCTTTATACTTCAGTAAGCCGTTCGGACTGGGCGGCAGTGGTAGAGGGACTGATAGATATTCTGTCCGAGAAATTAGGTGACGGCAAACGAATCCATATCAACGGATTAGGGTATTTCTCTGTCAGTATCGGCTCCACAGAAAGTGAAAATCCTAAGAAGATGACCCGTGGCACAGTACAGATAACAGGAGTCAACTTCCAGCCTGAGAAAAGTTTCAAGAAGAGTATTATAAGCCGGGCACATTTTGTAAGAGAACGATACAAGGTGCACACGGTGGACTTGTCGCCTATCGAAGTAGACGGGCTGCTGAGTGAATATTTTAAAGATCATCGCAGTATCACCTGCGCCCGGATGCAGCAGGTCTGCGGAATGACCCGTTCTACCGCATACCGCCGCCTACAGGCACTGACCCAAGGAGCCCATCCGTCATTACAACGCGAGGGCTACAAAAATGCCACTGCCTACATACCGGTTAAAGGGCATTACGGACGTTCCTACACGGCAGATCGCTGGTAACGAGCCGGATAGGGTGAAGGGAGAATTTTGTGTTTCATGTAAAACGAATTGTTATATCATACTTTAAAATAAGAAAAAATGAAAAGAACCATCTTGAAAAACGTAGGAATCGGCTTGTGCTTCCTGCTTAGCACCGGGACGGTCTGCGCGCAGAACTACCCTGGAAAAGTGAAGAATGCACAAGGTATCGAGGTGACCTACCAATCGAATTACAAAGGGAAAGCCCGGCCGGGGCATCTGTTGATGACCGTGTCCAGTGACCGCGTATCATTGACCAACGTATGGCCGGAGCAAAACGACCGTCCCAATCCCCGCCCGGAAGACAAGACACCTGTAACCGGCAGTTACATAGACTACACTACCCGGCAGGCATACCGCAGGGCTGAACTACCTAACGGACAAGTGATATCTGCGGTCACTCCCTTCGAATTCGGCAAAGGTTTCACGCAAACGGGCGAAGGAAAACACTTAGGGATGAACTGCAAAATTTTGCGCACATCCATCAATTCCAACACCATCGAGGTGTGGTATACCAACGACATCCCTTTTCGTGGTACTCCGCAAGCCAATGTGGGTGTACCTGACGGATTGGTACTGAGAGTCGTGCGAAACGGTGACATGATTCAGGAAGCCACCCATATTACCCCGCTGAAGAAAGGAAAGGATGTGTTGCCACAGTCGTGGGGGGAAAGCATGGATGCGGCCGACTACCAATATACCATCAACCAAAGCGGAGTTATCACAATTCCGGTCTTCGACCAGCAGAGCATCTGCTTCAACAACGCTAAATTGCCCGAAGTACTGGAGGATGGCGTACAATACAGTGCCGGAGGCGGCACCATCCTGTTGAAGAAAGTGAAGCTGCCCGACTATGTGAAGAATCGTACCGTCTTTGCGGAAGTTGTCCAATACTCGGACGGTGATGCTTACGACCGCACCGGTTCTGTCTTTCTGATACCGGAAGGCAAGCAGCTGTCTTTCTTGATGCCATACGTGATTTGAAGAAAGTTCCCTCTTTCCGCTCGGAAAATACGGACTACCACGGGCTGATTTCCACAGCGGAGTATGATGTGCCTTTAGAGTTGATGCGTTTCTTCACCGGTTTCGGTGTGCGCAAGTTCAATTATAATAAGGTGAAGGGGCAGGACTGGGTGGATTCCGTACTTTACAAAATGGAGGTAACTCCACTGGCCGAAAAATTGGAAGGGGAAGCTTGGATTGGCGCTTACATCGGCAACTGGGATGCCAAAGGACATCGTCTGTCGTTGAAACTGAAGTATTATCCTGATGAAGAACATCGGGTTTATAATACTCTTCCGCTGTTCAATACAGTGAATTATCTGGAGCAGGCAGGACAGCCTTATCCGATTTTCATGCGTCAGGATTCTCTGACCGTAAAGTTCACCTTGAAGGAGCCTGCCAAGAACGCCCGTCTGTACTATCTCACCACGGGACATGGCGGTTGGGGAGGCGGTGATGAGTTCAACCAGAAACCGAACACTCTCTATTTGGACGGTGAAAAGGTGATCTCTTTCGTACCTTGGCGGGATGATTGTGGAACTTATCGTAACTGGAATCCTTGTTCGGGTAATTTCTCCAATGGACTGAGTTCTTCCGACTTGAGCCGTTCCAACTGGTGTCCGGGTACGGTGACCAATCCCGAATACATCTATTTGGGTGATCTGGAAGCGGGTGAACACAGCATCACCGTAAAAATACCACAGGGTGCTCCCGAAGGGGGAAGCAATAGTTATTGGTGTATCTCAGGTACGCTTATTTATTAATGTAAATTCCTTTGTCCTGCGATAACAGAAATGTTTCTGTCACCGCAGGACAAGGAATGTTCCAACTTTTCTATCTCCTCAAAGGACAATCTTGTTCTTGTGCAAGTTGTCACATGGGCAAGTTCAAGGACTTAAAATTACAGTCTACAGTTTGTTTGGACTTCTTTCCCTCTTCCGTCCTTCCTTTCATCTTTTGATTGTTGTCTGCAATACTTATATATAAAAAGGTATATTTTCTCTAGCAATACACCAACGGCATGGACTGACATCACCTTTTTTCCTTTGGTTCTTATCCCAATATACGTTACCTGTTTTCTACCGACTACCAAACAAAGGGTAAATATTCGATGAAAAAACAATATAAATCATTTCAAGAAACTTCTGTGACAGTTAGCAGTTCTCTCTTTAAATAAGGTGCTTCAGGCATCTCAAACGTTAAAAATCAGGGCATATTAAAAATATTTTTCAAGAGACCCTTTATATATATTAAAATTGTTATATATTTGCACCGTTAATCTAAATTAAATTGAAAACATAGTTCTGAAGGAACTAAGGAAACGGAATTACTTGATTTTCAATAAACTTTAAAAAAAATCACAGCTATGTTAAAACGACTAAAATCAGTCAGTATGTTGCTGTTCCTAATGGGTGCCTCTACCGGAGCAGCATACGCGGTCGCCAATCCCGGCGTTACCGATGTGAAAATCACACAACAGACAGGGACATGTACGGGTATCGTCAAGGATGCTACGGGAGAAGGTGTTATCGGTGCATCTGTAGTAGTGAAAGGGACTACGAATGGTACTATCACAGGGCTTGACGGTGACTTCTCTTTAAGTAATGTAAAGGAAGGGGATATCATTGTTATCTCTTTCGTTGGTTATGCTACTCAAGAAATAAAATGGACCGGGAAACCTCTAGATGTTCTTTTGAAAGATGATACTCAATTGTTGGGTGAGGTAGTTGTAACCGCTCTAGGATTGAAACGTGAGGAAAAGGCGCTGGGTTATGCCGTTACCGAAGTAAGGGGTGATGAATTGAAAGCAGCCAACACCATTTCTCCGGTTACTGCATTACAAGGAAAAGTAGCAGGTGTTGAAATTTCCAGTTCAGATGGTGGTATCTTTGGCGCAGCCAAAATTCAAATCCGTGGTGCTTCCACGATGGGCAATAACAACCAGCCTATTTATGTAGTAGACGGTGTTATACTGGATAATAATGTATCTGGTAATGATGACTTGAACTGGGGGAGTAATTCCAGTGACTATGGTAATGAATTGAAAAATCTAAATCCTGATGATTTTGAAACAGTTTCTGTTTTAAAAGGTGCCGCAGCGACTGCACTCTATGGTTCTCGTGGTTTGAATGGTGCTGTTGTAATTACTACTAAAAGTGGCAAGGGTGGTAGTGGATTAGGTATCAGTTTCTCTCAAACATTCGGTATCGACCATGCATATAAAACTCCAGATATTCAGACTGTCTATGGTGATGGTCCGTATGTAGGACGTTATGACGCAGATGGTGATGGTAATATCTGGCAACCAACACAATTCCAAGTGAACTCAGCTGGACAACATACCTTAATTGGAACTTGGGGAAATGGATTTGGTCCTAAATATGACGGTAGTCAAATTGAAAATTATGACGGTACAATGACTACTTATTCCCCACATAAAAATAATATGTTGGATATGTATCAAATAGGTTTCAACACCAATACAAATCTAGCTATTCATGGTGGTAATGACAAAACCACATTCTATGCTTCCATGTCTTATAAACATGCTGAATCCACTACTCCGAATAATACATTTGAGCGTTATTCTTTCTTGGTAAAAGCAACACATAAATTAAATGATTGGGTAGATGTTGCAGCTTCTGTGAATTTTTCTAATTTCAACGCCAAGAAATGCAGCACGCAATATCGGTGAAAATTTCGTAAACGGAACATGGACTCCCAATTATGACCCCCAATATTTCCGTAACAAATATCTCGGTGAACATGGTGGAGTGGCAAGTACTGATTATGGTGACATCTATGGAAATGTTCCTGGTAAAACCTATTGGTTCGAAATTGATAAATATGATTATCGCCAAAAAGAAACAGTTGTACGCCCTACTTTTGAAGTTAATATGAAAATAACCGACTGGCTGAAATTTAAAGCTGATGCTAATATGAATTATTACTACAATCGTGGTGATAACAAAGAATTAGGAACCGGATATGCCAATGATGGAGGCTATTATAAAATTTGGCAAAACACAAAGGAACAAACCACTTTTGGTGGCTCGTTTACTTGGAACAAAACTATAAAAGATTATTATATTGGTGGCTTTGCACGCTTTGAATATTATAATACTAGCAGATATGAATATTCTGTAAATACTGACGGAGGTATGGTGGTTCCTGGACAATGGTTCGTTGATAACTCAAAGAATCCTAAAAAATCCGATGGTGGATTGAAAAGCGAAAAACGTATGCTTTCTGCCATTTTTGCTTTAAATTTAGGATGGAAGAATCAAGTCTATTTGGATGTTACAGGACGTAATGATTGGTCTTCTGCATTAGTTTATGCTAATGGTACAGGTAATCATTCTTATTTTTACCCTTCAGTTTCAGGTTCTTGGATTATTAGTGAAACATTCCGTGAGCAATTGCCCGAATGGATCTCTTTCGCTAAGGTTCGTGGCTCGTGGGCACAAGTAGGTAATGATACCGATCCTTATTATGTAAACCAGGCTTATGGATTTGGTACAATTGAATTGCCTAATGGCGGGAATATTTATACCAATACTTTAAATACAATAATGAAAGCCTCCAATTTAAAACCGGAACGTAAAAATGCTTGGGAAATTGGTTTGGACTTCCGTACATTTAAAAACCGTCTGAATTTGGATGTAACTTACTATAAAGAAAATACCAAAGATCAAATAATGGAAATAGCAACTCCTTGGGTATCAGGTATCAGTACACAATTGATTAATGCTGGTAATATTCAGAATCAAGGTATAGAGTTAGCTTTGAATACTATTCCTTTCCAAAATGAAGATTGGGAATGGGGACTAGATTTCACATGGACCAAAAATACGAGTAAGATTGTAGAACTCCATCCGGATGCAGCTGAATATATTTCACTTGCAGGTCAAGTAAACGCCTATGACTACCGTATTGGTTCTGTTGCTAAAGTTGGTGGAAGTTATGGTATGTTAATGACTGATATTCTTCCTGCTCGTGACGATCAAGGGCGAGTTTTGTTGAACTACAGTGATACGCGTCGTGCTGTATACGAACGTAGAAGTGGAGTGGTTCAGGAATTGGGTGATATGCAACCGGATTTTTTAGGTTCTATGTCAACAAGCCTGCGCTGGAAAAATTTAAGTTTACATGTAGGTCTTGATATGCGTATCGGTGGTTTAGTAGCTATGTATAGCAACCGTTACGGTTCAAATGCCGGCTGGACTAAAACGTCTTTAAAATATCGTGATGCGGCAAGTGGTGGTTTGACTTGGACAAGTCAGTATGCAGGGGTAGCAATGGAATCACCTATGAAGATGGTGTTATTTTAGAAGGAGTGTTTGCCCGGGTACTTCAGCTACAGGTATTGATGGCAAATCACATGACATCAGTGGTATGACCCATCAGCAAGCTATTGATGCAGGTATTATCGAACCGACCCATGCTAGTGCATATCATGTGTTTAGAAATTCTTGGGGCGAAGGTGTCGTTAATGATGACTGGGTGCATGAGTTAAGTTACATAGCTCTTCGTGATATCACATTGTCATATCGTATGCCTAAAAGCATAGCATCAAAGATTGGTGCTAAAGGTTTGAATTTAAGTTTAGCAGCACGCAATGTAGGCTATATATATAATTCATTGCCTAATAACGTTCACCCGGAAAGTGTTCGTGGTAATAGATCTGCAGAATTCCGTATCCGTGGTTATGAACCATATATTAGAAACTATACGTTTACTATTAATGCCGAATTCTAATGCATAATGCTTTAACAATATAAAATTGAATTAGTATGAAATTAAAATATTTATTTGCTTCATGCATTTTAGGTGCAGGACTTTTATCCTCTTGTGCCGATGAGTTTAAAGATATAAACTCAAGTGAAGGTGACATTTCAACTCCTAATATCCGTTTTTTATTCACGGAATGCCTATATCAATTCGAACCGATGGATTATTCTGCATGGTATTATGATTTTCCGCGTATTGGTGCTTGGGGACAGTGTATTGTTAGCCCAAGTGGTAATGTAGACAGTTTTAATCTGATAACCGAGCAAGGTAGTACAGGATCGAATATATATGATACTTTACGTATGATAAATGATTTACGTTATCAAATTTCTCAAATGTCTGATGAAGATAAAGCACGTTATGGATATATTCAATATCTATGTAATCCTTTAGCTGTCTTTCTGGCAATGGGTGATAGCGATATGTATGGCTCACTTCAATACACGGAAGCAGAGATGGCTCGTTATGGAGGCACATTGTATCCCAAATTTGACACACAGGAAGAATTATATGATTATTGGTTGAAGGAATTGGACGAGGCTATTAACTATCTTACGACTAATAATATTAGCGATATCTTAGGTAATCAGGATTTCATATACAATGGCGATGTCAAAAAATGGGCGAAATTCGCCAACTCTTTAAAATTAAAGCTAGCAGCACGTCTTGTTAATAAAGACAGAAACAGAGCCATTAAGATAGCAAATGAAGTCATAGCCAATCAGGCTGGTATATTAGAATCCGCAACTGATGATTTTATTTATAATCGCGGAAGAACAAACAATCACTGGAACAATGATTTCCCTCAAGGTGCCGGACATGATTTATTAATTGACTTTATGAAAGACAACCGCGACACACGTCTGTTAAGTGCCTTCACAAAGAATGAGTTTAACGGAGCTGTAATACAAGCATTCTTGGATCAAGGTAAAGAAATTCCTCCTTATATCGCCGAAAACGCTATTATCGAAGACGGTAAATTTAAAGGCTGGACAGGTCCAGGCGAACCATGGGTACGTTATTACGGAGCCCTTTAAAGATTGGTGCTGGCTTGGAAGAGAATAACAAATGGATTTTTGACCCTACAGGTTTATTGTTCCAGTTAAAACTTCCGCAGGTGGAACAAGAGATTATGAAGCGCTGTCATTCCGCAATCAGGAATTAGTAAAAGGTATTTATGACTTCACTTATCCAGATGCACCGGATGTAACACCTGATAAAGATATTCAAATAACCCCATGGTATGGCATTTATTTCTCAGCAGCAGAAGTACAATTATTATTAGCTGAATTTAAATTATTAGGAGCTAATGCACCTAAATCGGCTCAAGAATATCTGACAGAAGGTTGTCGTTTATCTGCTTATGTATATGACAAAGCAGCGGAACTCAATCAAGTTCCTTATTATTCACGTAATTGTGTAAATGACCCGCTCGATGCTACTATTAAGATTGATGATACCATGGTTAATGAAATGCTCTCTCATGATGCTTTCAAATTAACTGGTGATACTAAATCTGATTTGGAAAAGGTATATATTCAGCAGTACATCCACTATATAATGAGCCCTCTTGATCAGTTTATAAATGTACGTCGTTCCGGTATTCCCATGAAAAACAGTACATTATTACCTTGGGAGGAATTTAGTGATTTATTGGATTATTCAACATTAATTCCGAGACGTTTCAAAGTAAGTGAACCTGCTCCTACAGATCAGATGCGTGATATTACAATTGCAGCATATAAAGCGCAAGGGTTCTCTTATGGTACTGACAATGCAGATCCTGACAAACTAAACTCTCAGCGTGTATGGGTAGATGAAGGAAATCCGCAATTTGGCGAAGGACCTAATTTGAATTAATGAAAAAACAGTCTGAAATATGACGCTAGTCCAAGTTTATTAATAAAAAAGGAAGAGGTTATGTGATATATTCTCTTTTTATTATACCCAAAATCATTTGATATTCTGATATCGGCAAAGCATATTATGCATAGGTCATAGAGCCACTTAACAAATAAAACAAATAAAAAAGGGCAGTACACTTGGGCGAAGGTCTGAACTTTATTTAAACAAATGGCAATGTGAGCATTTTATTGCTGCAACTTTAAAAAAAAACTCGTTTTGTTTATCGCGATGAACAATTTATTACTATTTTTGTAATGTGTGATAAACAAAAGAAGAAATGGAACGATTATTTGAATCCTTTATCAAGAAACTGGCTATAACAAATACTTCTTTTGTACGTAGCCTGATGAATGAGATAGAATGGGAAGCTCGTCTTATCGGTATAAAGGGGGCCCGGGGAGTTGGAAAACAACTTTATTGTTGCAGTATATCAAACTGAACCTTCCAATGGATAAAACCGTACTTTATGCCAGTGTGGATAATATTTGGTTCAGTGAACATAAACTTTATGATTTAGCTTCCGATTTTGTAAAGCGGGGAGGAAAATATCTGTTTCTGGATGAAGTACACAAATACCCCAACTGGTCTCAAGAACTGAAAAATATTTATGATGACTTACCTGAACTTCATGTAGTCTTTACAGGTTCGTCCTTGCTTGAAATCTTAAATGCCAAATCGGATTTAAGCCGGCGGGCTATTGTTTATGAAATGCAAGGTTTTTCTTTTCGCGAGTATTTAAACTGGAATGAAAACACTATCATTGCCGATATTGACTTTAAATAATATATTGGACAATCATCTGGCATTATCTGTCGGGATAGTAGACAAAGTTAAAGTTCTGAAACATTTTTCTGATTATTTGAAACATGGATATTATCCTTATTACAATGAATTACCCGCTCTTTATTATTCAAGAATAAATGAAGTGGTCAATCTGATTGTGGAATTGGAGATTCCACAGTTAAGAGGGGTTGATATTTCATATACAACTAAAATTAAGCAGTTACTATATATCATTGCAGAGTCGGCGCCTTTTATTCCTAATGTCAGCAAACTAAGTGAACGGATAGGAATCTCACGTAATTCATTGCTGGCCTATCTGGATGCCCTCCATGACAGCTGTCTGACTATGAATCTCCAAAAAGAAGGCTCCGGCATAAGCCGCTTGCAAAAACCTGATAAACTGTTTTTGGAGAATCCTAATTTAATGTATGCATTGTCTGCCAGTCAGATTGATATTGGAAATGTCAGGGAAACTTTTTTTGCCAACCAATTGCGTTATTGCCACAGAATAAACGTTTCTAAAGAGAGTGATTTCTTTATTGATGGACGCTATACTTTTGAAGTCGGTGGTAGACATAAAGGTAAACAACAAATAAATGGACTTTCTGATGCATATATTGTCGCTGATGATATAGAGTATGGAATAAATAATAAAATACCATTATGGTTATTCGGCTTTCTATATTAGTGCTCTTTCGGTAGAATAGATAGAAAATTGTATTTAAAAGTCCTTCTATAGACTTTTAAATACAATTTTTCTTTTTGAGGCATAAAAATAAAACACATTGATATTCAGATACATAGCTACAAGAGTAGTTCTGAAGGAACTAAGAAAATGTAATTACTTGATTTTCAATAAACTTAAAAAATCACAGCTATGTTAAAACGACTAAAATCAGTCAGTATGTTGCTGTTCCTAATGGGTGCCTCTACCGGAGCAGCGCGGTCGCCAATCCCGGCGTTACCGATGTGAAAATCACACAACAAAGTGGTACATGTACAGGAATTGTCAAGGATGCTACGGGTGAAACTGTCATTGGTGCATCTGTAGTAGTAAAAGGTACGACTAATGGTACTATTACCGGACTTGACGGTGATTTTTCTTTGTCAAATGTAAAAAAAGGAGATATCATTGTTATTTCTTTTGTAGGATATCAGACACAGGAAGTAAAATGGACCGGACAGCCTATCGATGTAACTTTAAAAGATGATACGCAACAGTTAGGTGAAGTTGTGGTTACAGCTTTGGGATTGAAAAAAAAAAAGAAAAAGCTTTGGGATATGCAGTTACTGAAGTGAAGGGAGATGAATTAAAAGCTGCCAATACCATTTCTCCGGTAGCCGCATTGCAAGGTAAAGTAGCCGGTGTTGAAATCTCAGGATCAGATGGTGGTTTGTTTGGTGGTACCAAGATACAGATTCGTGGAGCTTCAACCTTAAGTTCCAACAACCAGCCTATCTATGTGGTGGATGGAGTGATTCTGGATAACGGTGTATCTGGTAATACGACAGCAGACTGGGACGCAGGTGCCAACAACGCCAGCGACTATGGTAATGAGTTGAAAAACTTAAATCCTGATGATTTTGAAACTGTATCAGTATTGAAAGGTGCTGCGGCAACAGCATTGTATGGTTCCCGCGGTTTGAATGGTGCGGTTGTAATCACCACCAAATCCGGTAAGGGTACACAAGGGCTGGGTATCAGCGTTTCTCAAACATTTGGTATTGACCATGCTTTCAAGACTCCGGATATTCAAACTTTATATGGTCCAGGATACATGCCGGGACAATCTGATGCCGACCAAAATGGAAGTATGTGGGATGAACATCAGTTTACAGTAAATCAGAATGGGGAACATACATTAGTAGGAGTACCCAACTTTGGTTTTGGTCCTAGATATGATGGCTCTCAAATCCGCAATTATGATGGTACATGGACTACCTATTCTCCACGTAAAAATAATATGCTGGATTTATATAAATTAGGGTTCAATACAAACACGAATGTTTCTATTCGCGGTGGTAATGAAAAAACATCATTTTATACATCTTTATCTTATAAAAATGCCAAATCAACAACAGAAAACAATACTTTTGAACGTTACTCCATGTTGTTGAAAGCTAGCCATAAGTTGAACGATTGGGTGGATGTTGCTGCTTCTTTTAGCTTTGCCAACTCAAAACCGCGTAATGCACAACTGAATGCGGGTGAATTGTTTGTCAATGCAAATACCAATGTGATTAACCCGCTATTTGACGTAGATTATTTCCGGAACAAATATTTAGGTGAGCATGGTGGTATTGCCAGTACCAGCTATGGTGACCAATATGGTTCGGTTCCTTCCAGCGCTAAAAATTATTTCTTCAAAGTAGATAATTACGATTATGTACGGAAGGAAACTGTTATTCGTCCTACATTTGAAGTAAATGTAAAGATGACAGATTGGCTGAAGTTTAAAGCAGACGCTAATATGAACCGTTATTATACTTCTATAGAAGATAAGCAATTAGGTTCCGGTTATGCAAACGAAGGAGGATATTATGGTATTACGCAAGATATAAAAGAACAATTTACCGTAGGGGGAACTTTTACTGCCAGCAAGCAGATAAAAGATTTTTCACTCGGTGGATTCGCACGATTTGAGTATTACAACACCTCTTCCCAACATTCAAAAGTATCAACTGACGGAGGAATGGTGGTGCCTGGAGAATGGTTCGTGGAAAACTCAAAAAAGACTAAAAAGAGCGAATCGACCATATCGGGCAGCAAAAGAATTATTTCTGCCATTTTTGCTTTAAATTTAGGATGGAAGAATCAATTCTATTTGGATGTTACAGGACGTAATGACTGGTCTTCTGCATTGGTATATGCCAATCGTACAGGTAATCACTCATACTTCTATCCTTCTGTATCAGGTTCATGGTTGATTAATGAAACTTTCCGCGAAAGTATGCCTTCATGGATTAACTTGGCAAAACTTCGTGCATCATGGGCACAAGTAGGTAATGATACAGACCCATACGCTGTCAATCAGACATATTCTTTTGCCACAATGGAAATGTATGACGGCAATATCTATACCAATGAACTGGACAAACTGATGAAGATTGCCGACCTTAAACCGGAACGTAAGAATTCATGGGAAATAGGTTTGGATTTCCGTACTTTTAATAATCGTTTGAATTTGGATTTCACTTATTATAAGGAAAATACCACAGACCAGATTATGAAAATCAATGTTCCTGCTATTTCCGGTGTTACCCAACAGTTGGTAAATGCTGGTAATATCCAAAACTCAGGTATTGAAATCGCATTAAATACCACTCCTATCAAAACTAAAGACTGGCAGTGGGATCTGGACTTCACTTATACACGAAACAGAAGTAAAATTGTATCCTTGCATCCTAATGTTGCCAACTATATTGAATTGTCCGGTTATGTAAACGCATACGACTATCATATCGGCTCTGTAGCAAAAGTCGGTGAGTCTTATGGTGTGTTGATGTCAGATGTCACTCAGGCACGTAATGAAAACGGTGTACCTTTGTTGGAGTGGGATGACAGCTGGAGAGGCGCATATAGAGCACAAAGCAAAACAGCGGAAGTAGTGGGCAACATGACACCCGATTTTCTGGGATCTGTAGCAACAACGTTAACTTGGAAAGATTTAAGTTTGAATGTCGGACTGGATATGCGTTTTGGAGGTTTGGTAGCATCTTACTGTAACTTATACGGAACTCAGGCCGGTTGGACAGAAAGTTCTTTGCAATACCGTGACCCGGAACATGGAGGTATGACTTGGACTAGTCAATACGCCGATTCCAAAGGTATTCAATATACTGATGGTATGATTCCGGAAGGTGTTTTAAAGAAGGAACAATTGCGACCTTGGTGGATGGAACAAAATGGATGTCAGCGGACTGTCTTACGCACAGCTGGTACAGGAAGGAAAACTGGAACCCACTCATGCCGGTTCATGGTATGGAAATAATTATGCATGGGGAGCACAGACAATTGATGACATTTGGGTACACAAGTTGAGTTATATCGCTTTGCGTAATATTACTATAAATTATCGTTTGCCTAATAGCATCAGTCACAAACTGGGTGCAAAAGGATTGAACCTGTCATTCAGTGCACGTAATTTGGGATATCTGTATAATTCATTACCTAATAACCTGAATCCGGAATCTGTACGTTCTAATTCAGCTTCAGAGTTCCGTATTCGTGGTTTCGAGCCTTATACGGCAAGTTACATATTTACAATTAATGCCAATTTCTAATTGTTAACTTTAAAAGAATTATCAACAATGAAATATAGAACTTTAGCAGCCGCACTGCTTTTAGGAAGTGTAATGTTTACTTCCTGTGTAGATGAATTCTCTGAATTAAATTCAGATCCGTCTACTATTACAAAGCCTGATATTCGTTTCCTGTTCACTAAATGTGAGGCTTCTTTCCAACCGGGAGATTATGCACAGTGGTTTGGAGGATTTAATGATCTTTCTACCTGGTCGCAAACAACAGTTTCATCAGGAGGTAATACAACTCGTTCAAATCGTCCGACTGATGAAGCCAATGGTTGTGGTTATGAAGTAAACGAAGTTCTTCGTTATGCTAATGAGATTCGATATCAAATCAGCCAGTTGCCTGAAGAGGAAAAAGCGACTTATGAATATATCCAATATCTTTGTAATCCTTTGTTGGTTTATTTAAGTATCCAAGATGCCGACCTATATGGCTCACGTCAATATACAGAAGCAGAACAAGCCAGATATACCAATCCTCCTTTGTTATTGCCTAAGTATGACACTCAAGAGGAACTTTTGGAAGTATGGCTGAAAGAACTGGACCAGACTATTAATTATCTGAGCAGTAACGAAATCAAAGATGTTTTGAATAATCAGGACTTTATTTATAAAGGTGATTTGAAAAAATGGGGCAAACTGGCCAATTCTTTGAAATTGAAAATTGCAGCCCGTTTGATAAACAAAGACCGGAACCGTGCTTTTGAAATAGTAAAACAGGTAGCAGAAAGTCCTGTTGGCTTAATTGCTACTACGGATGATGACTTTGTATATAACAAGGGTAAGTTCGATAACAATTGGAATAATGATTTTTCTGTAGGAGTAGGTACGCAACATCTTATAGACTTTTTGGTAAACAACAAAGATCCGCGTTTGCTTTATTTCTTCCAAAGAATGACTACAATTCTAATGTTGTGCAGGCTTATTTTGATCAAAAAGAGAATGCCGGATTTTGTAGAAAAGAATGTAATTTCTGAGGTTAAAAATGGAAAGAAAGTCTTTAAAGAATGGGGTGGTCCAGGTGAACCTTGGGTACGTTATTATGGTCTTCCTGTAGAAATAGGTGCAGGACAGATGGACAAATACGAGGATTATTTTGACCCCAAAGGACAATTGTTTGTTTTGTACTCGGCAGCTGGTGCCAAGAAAAGCTATTATCCGTGTACTTACCGGAATCAAGAAATGGTAAAAGGTTTGTTGACATATACTTATCCGGATGCTCGGATGTTACTCCGGTTCAGGACACTCAACAATATGGCTGGTATGGTCTGTATTTTTCGGCAGCGGAAACCAATTTCTTCTTGGCTGAATTCACCCTGTTGGGAGCTACTTGGAATGGACAAAAAAGTGCCCAAGAGTATTTTACAGACGGTATCACTGCTTCAGTAAAAGGATATGATTATGTTGCCGGTCAGAATCATATACCTTATTATGACAGTCCTTATGTAAATGACCCTCATGATGTTTCCATTAAGCTGCAAGAGGAATGGCTGACAGAACTGCTTAAGAAAGAGGCTTATAATTTAAGTGGAGATAAAGCTTCTGATTTGGAAAAAGTGTATATCCAAGAATATCTCCATTATTTTAATGCACCGATTGATCAATATGTTAACATTATGCGTTCTGGTGTTCCTATGAAGAATAGTTCCATTTTACCGCGTAAGGAATTTGACGAACAATTGGGTGACTCTTATCCTATCCCTAGAAGATTTGCTGTTATGGAGCCTTTGGAATCAGATCAGTTACATGACATAACTATCGCTGCATATAAAGCACAAGGTTATACATATCAAGGTACAAATGCAAAAAATCCACAAGTTTTGCATGACGAACGTGTATGGATGGATAAAGAAAATCCTGATTTTGGCAAAGGACCGAAGAACTGAAAATAAAATTAAAGAATAACAGTTCCCCTTGTTTTTCCTGTAAAAACAAGGGGATTGTTTTATTTTGACCTTCAGGACTATACATAGAATTATTTTGCAAATATTATTTATATGTAAGTAAAGAGTTGATTCTTCTTGAAAAAGATAAGGACTTTCTAAAACAATGAGCCGATGCTGTTTTCATTTGTAAGATGAAAAACTTTCCCACCAATTATTGAAAGTTCTCATTCTTTTACGGAATGTAATACTCCCTTATTTCTTTGTGCAAAGTAGTGATTTGGGTAGAAATGAGTAGAAAATTTCCATTTAAAGTTTGTTTTAACGGCTTTAAATGGAAATTTCTTTTTGTCGTTATCATATTCAACTACATTGAATATCAACACAATAGCTGCAAGAGTAGTTCTGAAGGAACTAAGGAAACGGAATTACTTGATTTTCAATAAACTTTAAAAAAAATCACAGCTATGTTAAAACGACTAAAATCAGTCAGTATGTTGCTGTTCCTAATGGGTGCCTCTACAGGAGCAGCATACGCGGTCGCCAATCCCGGCGTTGCCGATGTGAAAATCACACAACAGACAGGGACATGTACGGGTATCGTCAAGGATGCTACGGGAGAAGGTGTTATCGGTGCATCTGTAGTAGTGAAAGGGACTACGAATGGTACTATCACAGGGCTTGACGGTGACTTCTCTTTAAGTAATGTAAAGGAAGGGGATATCATTGTTATCTCTTTCGTTGGTTATGCTACTCAAGAAATAAAATGGACCGGGAAACCTCTAGATGTTCTTTTGAAAGATGATACTCAATTGTTGGGTGAGGTAGTTGTAACCGCTCTAGGATTGAAACGTGAGGAAAAGGCGCTGGGTTATGCCGTTACCGAAGTAAGGGGTGATGAATTGAAAGCAGCCAACACCATTTCTCCGGTTACTGCATTACAAGGAAAAGTAGCAGGTGTTGAAATTTCCAGTTCAGATGGTGGTATCTTTGGCGCAGCCAAAATTCAAATCCGTGGTGCTTCCACGATGGGCAATAACAACCAGCCTATTTATGTAGTAGACGGTGTTATACTGGATAATAATGTATCTGGTAATGATGACTTGAACTGGGGGAGTAATTCCAGTGACTATGGTAATGAATTGAAAAATCTAAATCCTGATGATTTTGAAACAGTTTCTGTTTTAAAAGGTGCCGCAGCGACTGCACTCTATGGTTCTCGTGGTTTGAATGGTGCTGTTGTAATTACTACTAAAAGTGGCAAGGGTGGTAGTGGATTAGGTATCAGTTTCTCTCAAACATTCGGTATCGACCATGCATATAAAACTCCAGATATTCAGACTGTCTATGGTGATGGTCCGTATGTAGGACGTTATGACGCAGATGGTGATGGTAATATCTGGCAACCAACACAATTCCAGGTGAACTCGGGTGGACAACATCCCTTAATTGGACTTTGGGGAACGGGATTTGGTCCAAAATATGACGGTAGTCAAATTGAAAATTATGACGGTACAATGACTACTTATTCCCCACATAAAAATAATATGTTGGATATGTATCAAATAGGTTTCAACACCAATACAAATCTAGCTATTCATGGTGGTAATGACAAAACCACATTCTATGCTTCCATGTCTTATAAACATGCTGAATCCACTACTCCGAATAATACATTTGAGCGTTATTCTTTCTTGGTAAAAGCAACACATAAATTAAATGATTGGGTAGATGTTGCAGCTTCTGTGAATTTGTTCTAATTCAACGCCAAGAAATGCAGCACGCAATATCGGTGAAAATTTCGTAAACGGAACATGGACTCCCAATTATGACCCCCAATATTTCCGTAACAAATATCTCGGCGAACATGGTGGAGTGGCAAGTACTGATTATGGTGACATCTATGGAAATGTTCCTGGTAAAACCTATTGGTTCGAAATTGATAAATATGATTATCGCCAAAAAGAAACAGTTGTACGCCCTACTTTTGAAGTTAATATGAAAATAACCGACTGGCTGAAATTTAAAGCTGATGCTAATATGAATTATTACTACAATCGTGGTGATAACAAAGAATTAGGAACCGGATATGCCAATGATGGAGGCTATTATAAAATTTGGCAAAACACAAAGGAACAAACCACTTTTGGTGGCTCGTTTACTTGGAACAAAACTATAAAAGATTATTATATTGGTGGCTTTGCACGCTTTGAATATTATAATACTAGCAGATATGAATATTCTGTAAATACTGACGGAGGTATGGTGGTTCCTGGACAATGGTTCGTTGATAACTCAAAGAATCCTAAAAAATCCGATGGTGGATTGAAAAGCTAAAAACGTATGCTTTCTGCCATTTTTGCTTTAAATTTAGGATGGAAGAATCAAGTCTATTTGGATGTTACAGGACGTAATGATTGGTCTTCTGCATTAGTTTATGCTAATGGTACAGGTAATCATTCTTATTTTTACCCTTCAGTTTCAGGTTCTTGGATTATTAGTGAAACATTCCGTGAGCAATTGCCCGAATGGATCTCTTTCGCTAAGGTTCGTGGCTCGTGGGCACAAGTAGGTAATGATACCGATCCTTATTATGTAAACCAGGCTTATGGATTTGGTACAATTGAATTGCCTAATGGTGGGAATATTTATACCAATACTTTAAATACAATAATGAAAGCCTCAATTTAAAACCGGAACGTAAAAATGCTTGGGAAATTGGTTTGGACTTCCGTACATTTAAAAACCGTCTGAATTTGGATGTAACTTACTATAAAGAAAATACCAAAGATCAAATAATGGAAATAGCAACTCCTTGGGTATCAGGTATCAGTACACAATTGATTAATGCTGGTAATATTCAGAATCAAGGTATAGAGTTAGCTTTGAATACTATTCCTTTCCAAAATGAAGATTGGGAATGGGGACTAGATTTCACATGGACCAAAAATACGAGTAAGATTGTAGAACTCCATCCGGATGCAGCTGAATATATTTCACTTGCAGGTCAAGTAAACGCCTATGACTACCGTATTGGTTCTGTTGCTAAAGTTGGTGGAAGTTATGGTATGTTAATGACTGATATTCTTCCTGCTCGTGACGATCAAGGGCGAGTTTTGTTGAACTACAGTGATACGCGTCGTGCTGTATACGAACGTAGAAGTGGAGTGGTTCAGGAATTGGGTGATATGCAACCGGATTTTTTAGGTTCTATGTCAACAAGCCTGCGCTGGAAAAATTTAAGTTTACATGTAGGTCTTGATATGCGTATCGGTGGTTTAGTAGCTATGTATAGCAACCGTTACGGTTCAAATGCCGGCTGGACTAAAACGTCTTTAAAATATCGTGATGCGGCAAGTGGTGGTTTGACTTGGACAAGTCAGTATGCAGGGGGTAGCAATGGAATCACCTATGAAGATGGTGTTATTTTAGAAGGAGTGTTTGCCCCGGGTACTTCAGCTACAGGTATTGATGGCAAATCACATGACATCAGTGGTATGACCCATCAGCAAGCTATTGATGCAGGTATTATCGAACCGACCCATGCTAGTGCATATCATGTGTTTAGAAATTCTTGGGGCGAAGGTGTCGTTAATGATGACTGGGTGCATGAGTTAAGTTACATAGCTCTTCGTGATATCACATTGTCATATCGTATGCCTAAAAGCATAGCATCAAAGATTGGTGCTAAAGGTTTGAATTTAAGTTTAGCAGCACGCAATGTAGGCTATATATATAATTCATTGCCTAATAACGTTCTCCCGGAAAGTGTTCGTGGTAATAGATCTGCAGAATTCCGTATCCGTGGTTATGAACCATATATTAGAAACTATACGTTTACTATTAATGCCGAATTCTAATGCATAATGCTTTAACAATATAAAATTGAATTAGTATGAAATTAAAATATTTATTTGCTTCATGCATTTTAGGTGCAGGACTTTTATCCTCTTGTGCCGATGAGTTTAAAGATATAAACTCAAGTGAAGGTGACATTTCAACTCCTAATATCCGTTTTTTATTCACGGAATGCCTATATCAATTCGAACCGATGGATTATTCTGCATGGTATTATGATTTTCCGCGTATTGGTGCTTGGGGACAGTGTATTGTTAGCCCAAGTGGTAATGTAGACAGTTTTAATCTGATAACCGAGCAAGGTAGTACAGGATCGAATATATATGATACTTTACGTATGATAAATGATTTACGTTATCAAATTTCTCAAATGTCTGATGAAGATAAAGCACGTTATGGATATATTCAATATCTATGTAATCCTTTAGCTGTCTTTCTGGCAATGGGTGATAGCGATATGTATGGCTCACTTCAATACACGGAAGCAGAGATGGCTCGTTATGGAGGCACATTGTATCCCAAATTTGACACACAGGAAGAATTATATGATTATTGGTTGAAGGAATTGGACGAGGCTATTAACTATCTTACGACTAATAATATTAGCGATATCTTAGGTAATCAGGATTTCATATACAATGGCGATGTCAAAAAATGGGCGAAATTCGCCAACTCTTTAAAATTAAAGCTAGCAGCACGTCTTGTTAATAAAGACAGAAACAGAGCCATTAAGATAGCAAATGAAGTCATAGCCAATCAGGCTGGTATATTAGAATCCGCAACTGATGATTTTATTTATAATCGCGGAAGAACAAACAATCACTGGAACAATGATTTCCCTCAAGGTGCCGGACATGATTTATTAATTGACTTTATGAAAGACAACCGCGACACACGTCTGTTAAGTGCCTTCACAAAGAATGAGTTTAACGGAGCTGTAATACAAGCATTCTTGGATCAAGGTAAAGAAATTCCTCCTTATATCGCCGAAAACGCTATTATCGAAGACGGTAAATTTAAAGGCTGGACAGGTCCAGGCGAACCATGGGTACGTTATTACGGAGCCCCTTTAAAGATTGGTGCTGGCTTGGAAGAGAATAACAAATGGATTTTTGACCCTACAGGTTTATTGTTCCAGTTAAAAACTTCCGCAGGTGGAACAAGAGATTATGAAGCGCTGTCATTCCGCAATCAGGAATTAGTAAAAGGTATTTATGACTTCACTTATCCAGATGCACCGGATGTAACACCTGATAAAGATATTCAAATAACCCCATGGTATGGCATTTATTTCAGCAGCAGAAGTACAATTATTATTAGCTGAATTTAAATTATTAGGAGCTAATGCACCTAAATCGGCTCAAGAATATCTGACAGAAGGTTGTCGTTTATCTGCTTATGTATATGACAAAGCAGCGGAACTCAATCAAGTTCCTTATTATTCACGTACTTGTGTAAATGACCCGCTCGATGCTACTATTAAGATTGATGATACCATGGTTAATGAAATGCTCTCTCATGATGCTTTCAAATTAACTGGTGATACTAAATCTGATTTGGAAAAGGTATATATTCAGCAGTACATCCACTATTTAATGAGCCCTCTTTATCAGTTTATAAATGTACGTCGTTCCGGTATTCCCATGAAAAACAGTACATTATTACCTTGGGAGGAATTTAGTGATTTATTGGATTATTCAACATTAATTCCGAGACGTTTCAAAGTAAGCGAACCTGCTCCTACAGATCAGATGCGTGATATTACAATTGCAGCATATAAAGCGCAAGGGTTCTCTTATGGTACTGACAATGCAGATCCTGACAAACTAAACTCTCAGCGTGTATGGGTAGATGAAGGAAATCCGCAATTTGGCGAAGGACCTAATTTGAATTAATGAAAAAACAGTCTGAAATATGACGCTAGTCCAAGTTTATTAATAAAAAAGGAAGAGGTTATGTGATATATTCTCTTCCTTTTTTATTATACCCAAAATCATTTGATATTCTGATATCGGCAAAGCATATTATGCATAGGTCATAGAGCCACTTAACATAAGCCAAATAAAAAAGGGCAGTACACTTGGGCGAAGGTCTGAACTTTATTTAAACAAATGGTAATGTGAGCATTTTATTGCTGCAACTTTAAAAAAAAACTCGTTTTGTTTATCATGATGAACAATTTATTACTATTTTTGTAATGTGTGATAAACAAAAAGAAGAAATGGAACGATTATTTGAATCCTTTATCAAGAAACTGGCTATAACAAATACTTCTTTTGTACGTAGCCTGATGAATGAGATAGAATGGGAAGCTCGTCTTATCGGTATAAAGGGGGCCCGGGGAGTTGGAAAAACAACTTTATTGTTGCAGTATATCAAACTGAACCTTCCAATGGATAAAACCGTACTTTATGCCAGTGTGGATAATATCTGGTTCAGTGAACATAAACTTTATGATTTAGCTTCCGATTTTGTAAAGCGGGGAGGAAAATATCTGTTTCTGGATGAAGTACACAAATACCCCAACTGGTCTCAAGAACTGAAAAATATGTATGATGACTTACCTGAACTTCATGTAGTCTTTACAGGTTCGTCCTTGCTTGAAATCTTAAATGCCAAATCGGATTTAAGCCGGCGGGCTATTGTTTATGAAATGCAAGGTTTTTCTTTTCGCGAGTATTTAAACTGGAATGAAAAACTATCATTGCCGATATTGACTTTAAATAATATATTGGACAATCATCTGGCATTATCTGTCGGGATAGTAGACAAAGTTAAAGTTCTGAAACATTTTTCTGATTATTTGAAACATGGGTATTATCCTTATTACAATGAATTACCCGCTCTTTATTATTCAAGAATAAATGAAGTGGTCAATCTGATTGTGGAATTGGAGATTCCACAGTTAAGAGGTTGATATTTCATATACAACTAAAATTAAGCAGTTACTATATATCATTGCAGAGTCGGCGCCTTTTATTCCTAATGTCAGCAAACTAAGTGAACGGATAGGAATCTCGCGTAATTCATTGCTGGCCTATCTGGATGCCCTCCATGACAGCTGTCTGACTATGAATCTCCAAAAAGAAGGCTCCGGCATAAGCCGCTTGCAAAAACCTGATAAACTGTTTTTGGAGAATCCTAATTTAATGTATGCATTGTCTGCCAGTCAGATTGATATTGGAAATGTCAGGGAAACTTTTTTTGCCAACCAATTGCGTTATTGCCACAAAATAAACGTTTCTAAAGAGAGTGATTTCTTTATTGATGGACGCTATACTTTTGAAGTCGGTGGTAGACACAAAGGTAAACAACAAATAAATGGACTTTCTGATGCATATATTGTCGCTGATGATATAGAGTATGGAATAAATAATAAAATACCATTATGGTTATTCGGCTTTCTATATTAGTGCTCTTTTCGGTAGAAAATAGATAGAAAATTGTATTTAAAAGTCCTTCTATAGACTTTTAAATACAATTTTTCTTTTTGAGGCACAAAAAACAAAACGCACTGATTATCAGATACATAGCTGCAAGAGTAGTTCTGAAGGAACTAAGGAAACGGAATTACTTGATTTTCAATAAACTTTAAAAAAAATCACAGCTATGTTAAAACGACTAAAATCAGTCAGTATGTTGCTGTTCCTAATGGGTGCCTCTACAGGAGCAGCATACGCGGTCGCCAATCCCGGCGTTGCCGATGTGAAAATCACACAACAGACAGGGACGTGTAAGGGAGTCGTAGTAGATGCTACAGGTGAAACCGTTATCGGTGCGTCTGTAGTAGTGAAAGGTACGACCAATGGTACTATTACCGGTATTGATGGTGACTTTTCCTTGTCAGGTGTTAAACAAGGAGATGTTATCCAAGTTTCCTTTGTGGGATATCTTACCCAAGAGATTAAATTTAAAGGAGAATCTTTAAAAATTATTCTTCAAGAAGATTCACAAACTCTTCAAGAAGTGGTTGTAGTAGGTTATGGTGGTGTTCAGAAAGCCAAAACAATGACTGCATCTGCCGCTACCGTAAAGATGTCCGAATTGGCAAAGTTACCGGTTGCTTCTATGTCCGAAGGGTTGGGAGGACGTGTTACCGGTGTGGTAACTCAACAGGCTTCCGGTGCGCCGGGTGAAAACGCCAGAATTTGGATTCGAGGCGGTGAAAATATCTTGTATGTCATTGACGATGTCGTGATGGATTCGGGGCAAGGTAATGAGTTTTTCAATCGCTTGCGTCCGGATGATATCGCTTCCATGTCAATCTTGAAAGACGCTGCTGCAACTGCCGTATATGGTCCGCGTGCCGCTAATGGTGTAGTAGTGATTGCTACCAAGCGTGGACAGGAAGGCGCGCCTACCATTACTTTAAACCAAAAAGTGTCTATCATGACTCCTGCTTATCGTCCCAAAGGATTGAGTAGTTACGAGTACGCATTGGCACGTAATGAAGCGGAATTGGCAAGTTTCCAGGAGAGTCCGACTTTTAATGATACAGAACTTTCTAAATATTATATGGGCGATCTGTGGCAGAAAGGATACGGATTTGAAGAAATCCGTAACCTGGTGAACGAAAGATATAATTTAGGGTATTCTTTGCAAGACATCAACGACTTGTTCGATCCGTTAAAGACACAAGGTAAAAATATCCAGGACTACTATTCTTCTTACGACCCATGGGATATGTTTGATCATACACAGCCAATGTATCAAACTAATGTCAGCCTGCGTGGTGGTGGCGAACGTATCAAATATTATTCAAGTTTGGGATATATGAAGCAAAATGGTGTCAGTGATAAATATTCATACGAACAGGTGAACATGATTTTGAACACAGACGCCATGTTGTTGAGCGACAAGAGTTTGAAATTTACTTTCAACTTGAACGGTAATACTTCTAACAACAATAAACCTGCCGATGGTGAAGGTGTGTTCAACAATGCCATGTATGGTGACTGGATGCCTAAGAGGCCGGCTGCCTGGAGTACCGGACTGCCAAGAAAGGGATCTGTGGAGGCGCAGTTGAACAACGGTTTCAACAATACAGAATCTTATCGCTTCCAGATGAATGCAGCTTTGAAATGGAGTGTGCCTTGGGTGGAAGGCTTGTCTGCACAGGCTAGCTTGAACTTCACTACTTCTTATTATCATCAGCGTCATTTTAACCATGATCAGGAAGGCGTTTATGACAATCCGTATGCTACTGCCGTTTCTTCCTATAATCCTGAAAACGCCAACTTATATGAAAAATGGAATAAGTATAAGTTGTTGACCGGCATTTTCCAGATTGATTATACCCGTTCTTTCGGAAAGCATAATCTATCTGCTATGGTGAACTATCAAAGTCAGGTAAGAAAGAGCAATTGGACGGATGCAAAGAAAAAAGGATATCCTACCACTTTGGCTCCGCAGCTTGATCTAGGCGGTACATTAGTTTCTGCCGGTGGCTCTGCTGAAGAATGGGGTTCTGCTTCTTACATCGGGCGTTTTACTTACGACTATGACAATAAGTACCTGTTCCAATACAGTGCTAACTACAATGGTTCTTTGAGTTATAGCCCGGATAAACGTTGGGGATATTTTCAGGCTTTCTCATTGGGTTGGGTGATGTCCGATGAAGTTTGGTTCAAGAATTTGGTGAATCCGAACATTGTTAATATGATAAAATTACGTGGCGGATTTGGATTGGTAGGTAATGAAGTGGGAAGTCCATTTTCTTTCCTTACCCAATATGCGCAGAGTTCAAACCGCATATTGTTTGGAGAAAATATGGCTTCTAATGTAGGATGGTACGAGTCTGATGTAGCAAACAATTTACAATGGTCCAGCAGTAAGCAGTATGGTATTGGTCTGGATTTCGGCTTTTTGAAAGACCGCTTGACAGGATCATTCGATACGTTTTTATATTTGAACAAAGGAGATGTGATGGACATGACTGATGATATGATTCGGGTAGATATTTTAGGTATGCCGAACACTCCGAAAATTAATGCTCCGTACACTACTTCACGAAAAGGAGGTTTCGAAGTTTCGTTGAACTGGCAAGACAAGATTGGCAAAGTCGGTTATCGTGTAGGGGTAAACTATTCTTATTGGGATGAACGGGTGACTCGCCATAGCAGCTCTGATTCGGACTGGTGGACTCCGACATTCGACAATATCGGCAAACGTCCTTATGTAACAAACGGAGAATCTATAACATATCCTTATGGGTTGAAGACCAATGGATTACACGGGTCATGGCAAAAAATGTATAATTCCTTATTACACGCTAACAATAATATGACTTTGGGAACTCCGGCTTTGGTGGACTTAAATGGTGATGGTCGTGTAAATGATTACTATGTGTTCAATGCGGAAGGGTCTACTCCACATACTCAATTTGGTGTAACTTTAGGAGCCGACTGGAACGGATTCGATCTGGAACTGTTCTTCCAAGGAGCAACCGGTGCAAGGGGAGCTATGCCTTCTCCGCTCCGCAGCCAACAAAGCTATATGTGGAATTACGGACAATACGCGTTCCAGAATGCATATACACCGAGCAACCCTGATGTAGACGCCGCTCTTCCAACTCCGGTTCCTGAAGGCAATGGATTTGGATATAGTTACATTGACATCTGGTCTTTTGATGCCTCTTACCTGAAACTGAAAAATATCAGTTTACGTTATGACTTAAAACGTTCGGTTTTGAAAAATCTACCAGTTATTCAAGGATTGGATTTAAGTTTCGTTGTGACTAACGCATTTACTTGGACTAAAAAATCTTATCCACTGAAAGATTTGCAGGATCCCGAATTCATTACTACAGGTGCTTCTATCTATAATAACAATGGTACTTTGGGAAGCTATCCTACCCAGCGTTCTTATACTTTGGGCGTAACAGTAACTTTATAAAACTTGGTTAATATGAAACGTAAAAATAAAACAACTAAATATATTCTGGCCGGGTTATTTCTTTCTTCGATGATGGGAGTAACAACTGCATGTGATCCGTTAGGAATAGAACCTACAACAAAAGTGGATGAAGAACGCTTTTGGGAAAATCCTCAATTGGCTCGTTCTTATGTGAACAATTTCTATTTCATATCCCAATCGGCATCTGGTGACACCTTCCAGTCAGAACAGTGGTCAGATAACTGTCAGGGAAACTATGAACAGGACTGGGATACGTATCGACAGTACAATTTTAACAAACGTACTTATGATGAAAATAATGGTATCACTTGTTTCAGCGCCCCATGGAGTGGAGCTTATAAAAACATTCGTGCTGTAAATCTTGGAATTGAAAAAATTTCTTCCAGCAGCATATTGACAGAGGCTCAGAAGAACCAATTCTTGGGTGAATGTTACTTTTTCCGTGCTTTTATTTATTTTGACATGGAAAAGTTTTGGGGAAGCGTTCCTTATGTAGACAAAGCGTTAACGATTGAAGATGAAACCTATTTGCCTCGTACTAAACGCGAAACTATTTTCGACAATATTCTAGACGATTTGCAGAAATCCGTAGATTATTTTAAAGCTTATGGTGGAACGCATACGCTTGGTATGGTAAATGAAGATGTAGCTAACGCATACATCTCTCGCGTGGCTTTATATGCAGCCAATGCGGCCGATGCTTCAGCCAAAGGTCTATATTCGGATGATGCTGAAGGCTTGTTCAAGTTTGAGAAGAATGCAAATCATTATTATGAATTGGCTTATAATGCAGCTAAAGGATTGATAGGCAAGTACAGTTTGGAACCGAATTATGAGGATCTGTTCACAAAAACAGAGTCACATACAAGCGTTGAGTCAATTTGGCCGGTCATGTTTAAAGAAAACCAACGTAGTGGTTTCAATCCAACTGCAAAGAACGGACCTGACGGGAATTATTATGGAGCAACCGAAGATGCGACTTATTCTTACGGGCGTCGTTCAGGTTTATTTCCTACACAGGATTTGGTAGACTGTTATTTACAGAAAGATGACGCTGATGGCAAATGGAAAAATTGGTGGGAAACTTCACAGGCAAAAGCCATGGGAATCCATAGAAATGCAGAAGGAGAATTAGAAGGAGAATCTGCTAATTATCGCGATATGTTCAAGAATCGCGATAGCCGCTTCTATTCCACAGTTACTTACGATGGAGCATATATGGGACCGGAAGAAGAACGTTATATTATTCAAACTTGGATTGACAATACTACACTAGATGAAAAGACCTTAAAATACAGTGCTTTACATTCTGGGTATAGAGTGATGGAAAATTTAAATTCCGCACCAATCAACAGAGCTTCCGCACAAACAATAACTGGTTATTATTCAAGGAAGTACTCTCAGTTTAATAAAATCAATACGGACGGGACTTTGGATTTTGACACCCAGCGTCAGACTTGCTATTTCAATGTACGGTATGCGGAAGTGTTGCTGAATTGTGCCGAGGCAAGTATTAAACTAGGCAAGACCGATGCGGCAGGCTATATCAATGAAATCCGTAATCGTGCCGGATTGCCTAATTATGACGGCAATGATTTGTGGAATGAAATGAAACTGCAACGTCGTTTGGAATTTGCATTTGAATGTCCGGGCTTCCGTTATTTCGATTTATTGCGTTGGGGGGAAGCAGAAGGCAAAACGACTATTGAAGAGTTGAATACTCCTTCCAGAGGATTATGGATTTTCCGTAAAGGTATGGAAAGCGAAAAGGCTGGTGAGAATGGTTATCCTGTAGAGCCGGGTGGTGAAGGATATTTTACTCCTAAATTCCAGACTTTTGAGATGCCGTATTCTTATTATGAAAGAAAGTTTGATGATGCAAGATACTACTTTGTACCATTTTCACAGTCCATGTTGAGAGACTATACACAATTGCAACAGAATCCGGGATGGAAAAACTTCAACTATAACAATTAAAAAAAGATAGTTATGATGAATAAATTGCTAAATAAAATATGTATAGGTGCAGCTGTGTTGTGCAGTGCATCAGTTATTTCTAGTTGTACTGCCGGATTGACTTATGAAGAGGCACCGGAATCTGTTTATTCAGAAGTAGGGGTAAGCAAAATCGAGTTAAAAGCCCGGGAATTGTTTAATGACAAGATTTATGCAGTTAACTGGAACAAATGGGTGGACAATTATATTGATACTCGTTTGATTGGAAGTTCTGACGTTTTTACGTGGGTTAACAGAACGGGGGCTCCCTATACCATGCCGGATGGGAAAGTTGTGGCTGCCGGAGAATCAATAAAAGTGGAAGGGTCGGAAACAATAGAATCCGATAGCAGTGCGCCTGATGGCAAGGTATATGTATTAAACGTATATGCCGCTTCGGATGTACAATATTCGACAGCTAACAAGGGGTTCTTGTTTGATGGCAGCAAGTTTTCCGGTGACTTTGAATTGGTAAATCCTGTTGATAACCGTTCACAATATGTAGTTCTTCCTGTTAGAAAGAATGAAATCATAGGTGAACTTTATCTGGTAAGCTATTCTGTCTGTACGGTAGAACCCGTAGGTGACTCTCCTAAATTGGGTATGCCGGGAGATTTTACCAAGCCTCGTCGTTATCTGGTGAAGAATATCGCTCATCGCCCTGCTGGAGTGGAGCAACATCAGCGTATGTATGAAGTACGTGTTACTTTCCTTCCGTAACGCAGGTGAATTCTTTTTTATAATAAATGAAAGGGTGGGCTTCAGGCTCACCCTTTCTTGAGATAAACAATTAACTGAAAATATATGAGACTGATTTTATGTTGGTTAGGGATATGGATATTCTGTGTGGGTCTGTTTGCGCAAAATACTAAGGACAATTCCTCTTATCTGTTTGATGAATTTCAAGATTGCTTGATTGTATATAAAGATGGAAGACAGTTTACAGCTCCGGTCAATTATGATCTGATAAAGAAACATTATGTCTTTAAAGATCCGGAACAACAAGAAAAGGAGTTTTCTGATCCGGAATTGATAGCGGTGCTTCGCATAGGCAACAGAAGTTTCTTGATAGGAAAGCAAGAAGCGATAGAGGTAATCCAAGCTCAGCCCAAATTCAATGTAATCTATACAGGTGATACACGAAGAGCTCCCAAAAAGATTTCGTATGGAGGAACTACACAAACGGCTTCCGTAGATAACTATTCAGGATTAACAGGTACAGGGTTATCCGGTGGCATACAGGACGCCCAACGTATTGTTACCGGAATTAATAAAATGTACGAAGTTGGTGTGGGTAAAAAAACGAAACGCTTTTATAACAAGAAGAGTTTTTTAAAGCTTTTCCCTAAAAAACAACAAATCCGATGGAACCGATACATCGAAGAAAATAAGATAGATTTCGGTTCTGTGGATCAGGTGTTCAAGCTCTTTCAAGTTTCTATTTCACACTAAGCATTTTTAAATAAGGTGTGTCGTACACGTAGGCGACACACCTTATTTAAAACAACCTGATTAAGTCTATATTCAAAAACTCTTTTCCCGATATTCTGTTTGCTCCTATGATAAAGCAACGCAAAGGATGAAACATTTGCAACGGATTCGATCCACTTGTTCCAATGTTGCGGAAGGGGCGCTCGGCTTTAAAGAAGTTACCGGCATATAAGCTGTATAAGGTGTTGTCGTACACTTGATATTGGGGAATAGATATATAATGTATCATCATTGACACATTTCTACAGATTGATCTGAAAAACAACGCAGGTTTAGTAATTGCAGATATTCTACCAGTGTGATTACATTTCCGACATTTTGTTCTAAAATCATTTGACTTTCTGATTCTGACAAAGCGTATTACGCATGGATTGTAGCTCACTTAACATTCATGAAATTCTTTAAAAGGAGCTGCTTATTTGACATATCTCCGTTTTTTTGCTGATTATCTATTGACTTTCAAAAATAGTTCTTTGGAACTATGTATTTCAATTAAATTTAGATTTGCGGCGCAAATATATTATATATTTAATTAAGTAGCTTATATATAATAAAAATATTTCGGTTTAAGCTGCGTTTTTAACAATATCGAATGAAAGAATGAGCTATTTCCACTGAATAAGTTCTTCAATTTCTATTTTATCTTCATTTATTTCTTTAATTTTTAGAATATAATATTGATGCATCTACATCATAAGGTAGAAACTTGGTACATTACATTTCAGGCTGTTTAAAACGTAAAAGGCTCAAAAGGCTTCTTTTTTACATTTCAATTTTGAACGGACTATGCAGTTAATCAATTATTTATATAACTTTATTATTTCTATCAATGCGTATATTCCTTCTTATAGATTATAGGGACAGTAGAAAATAAATAGAAAAAATCCTCTGCTAACTGCTTCTATTTCCCTTATTTACATATTCATCCTGTATGCCTATTATTTTAATATAGTGATTTCCAGATATTTATATATTATCATAGTTCCAAAAGAACTTTGCCAAAAAGGATTATATGATTTTCAATAAATAATTAAAAAAAATCACAGCTATGTTAAAACGGCTAAAGTCAGTCAGTATGCTGCTATTCCTGATGGGAACAACAACTGGAGCAGCTTATGCAGTGCCTGTCTCAGGCATAACCGATGTAGAAATCACACAGCAGAGTGAAACTTGTACCGGTGTGGTGAAAGATGGTACAGGTGAAACTGTTATTGGTGCATCTGTAATAGTAAAGGGAACGACCAATGGTACTATTACTGATTTTGATGGCAATTTCACTTTAACCAATGTAAAGAATGGAGATGTAATTCAGATTTCATTCGTCGGTTACAAAACTCAGGAGATTAAGTATGTAGGACAGTCGTTGAATATCATTTTGAAAGATGATACGGAAGTATTGGATGAAGTGGTGATTACCGGTTACGGCGGTTCGCAGAAACGCGCTGCTTTGACTACAGCAATTTCGAAATTGGACAATAGTGTATTGAAGAATGCGGCTTACAGTAATGCAGGTCAGTCTTTACAAGGTTCAGTAACAGGGTTGCGTGTTGTAAATACGACTGGTCAACCAGGTACTAATCCTGATATAACTCTTCGTGGTGGGGCGACAATTACTGGCGAAAATAGTAATGCTTTAGTGGTTGTTGATGGTATTGTGCGTAATAGTATGTCGGATGTTAATCCATCTGATATCGAATCTATTCAGATATTAAAAGATGCTGCTTCTACAGCTATTTACGGAGCTCGTGCAAATGGTGGTGTTATTTTGATAGAAACCAAGAGTGGAAAGGAAGGTAAAACTTCGATTAACTATAAATTTAAAATAGGTAAGAACTTTACTCGCAAAGGGTATGAATTCTGTAATGCAGAGGATTATATCTATTATAACCGTTTGGGATATTTGAGAACCGGACGTACTAATGTGGATACTCAGCAAGGATATGGCATTGGAAACAGCTTGTTTGATATCCAGTATTTGACAGATGATAATGCTCATTTGAAAAATGAGGGATGGTCTGTGATGGACGATCCATTTTATGAAGGAAAGCAAATTTTATTCAAAGATTATTCAGGCCAACTGGATGATGAGGTGTTCAGTAGTAGTGCCATTACACAAGATCATTATCTTAATATTACAGGCGGTAATGATAAAAGTACTTTTGCCAGTAGTTTGGGATACTATAATGAAGATGGTATGATTAAGGGAACAGGTTTTCAACGATTCAGCGGCTCATTCAACGCCTCATATAAAATATTGCCTATTTTGAATGTGAAAGCTGGTGTTTCTTATGTTTGGTCTACTCGTCCGGAACTGTGGATTGGTTCTTACGAATTCTTCTACCGTACTCGTTCTCAGCGCCCTACTTGGAATCCTTGGAATGAAGATGGTACTCCGGCAGCCGGATTTGGAACAGGTGATGGTAACCCTGCTTATTACAGAGATAAACTTACCCAGAAGAACAGTACTACACGCGCTACTTATAATATCGGTTTTACTTTGGATATTCTTCCCAAACAATTGGTATTGAATGGAAATGCTTCTTTATTGAATTATGATTACCAGCGTGAAAAATTCAATAAAGCTTATCAGACCCAGACCACTACTACACCGGAAACAACCCGTCAGGCAGAAGCGTGGGTGCAAAAATATCAGCAGGTTCAATTGAATGCTTCTTTGACTTATACTGGTACTTTTGCAGAAAAACATAACTTGGAAGCGATGATTGGTGGTGAATACTATACCTACAATCAGTTTGACTTTGAAGCTAAGACACAGGGCTCTCCTACAGATGATGTGCCGACATTGAATGTTGGTTCTAATCGTACTTTTACTAGAACTGAGAAAACAGCTTATCGCATATTGTCTGGATTTGGTCGTATTAATTATAACTATAACATGAAATATCTGTTGTCTTTTACAGCGCGTTATGATGGTATTTCTCGTTTGAAAGATAATCGTTGGGGATTTTTCCCAGGCGTGTCTGTCGGTTGGAATGTTATGGAAGAGGACTTTTGGAAAGACTCAAAAGTATCAGGAGTTATTTCTAACCTAAAGCCTCGTGTAAGTTATGGTGTGAATGGTAATGTAAACGGTATTGGTAACTATGAAGTGTATGGGGAGTATGCACAAGTGGAATCTAAAAACTATGGTGGCGCAACTGGACTTTACAATTCCAAACTGTTAAATACTAATCTCCGTTGGGAACAGAGTCAGACATTTGAGGTGGGTTTGGATATTGGCTTCTTGCAGAATAGGTTATCTTTTATTTTGGATTATTACAGCCGTGATACAAAAGATTTGCTGACGAAACAAGCATTGCCGGGATATACCGGATTTTCTGATATTGTAACTAATCAAGGAACGTTGCGTAACTATGGTTTTGAGGCGGAAGTCAGGGCTAACATCATTAATAAAGGTGGCTTTACTTGGGATATGAATGCCAATATTTCTTCTGTAGCTAATAAGATAATTAGCCTGCCTTATAATGGTGTAGACAAAAATCGGGTTGGTGGATACGAAGTCGCTGCTGGAAAAGTAGGTGCAGATGGTAAATTCCCGACAAAATGGATTGCAGGTCGTCAAGAAGGAGGTAAGTTGGGTGAATTGGTAGCCTATAAACAGCAACATATTTTCAAAGATTGGGATGATGTGAAACAGCATGCTAATATGCGTATTGATGAAGTTGCGAATCTTTATGGTCCGGGCTTGGCCGATCAAATTAATCCGTTAACTAATAAACCTTACAAAGAATCAACAGGATGGCAACCCATTGAACCGGGTGATGTATGTTGGGAAGATATGAATGGTGATGATGTCATCAATGGGTATGATCGCTACGTGGTTGGTAATATTTTCCCGAATATTACAGGTGGTTTCTCTACAACGTTTGGTTATAAAGGTATTTCATTGTATGCTCGTTTTGACTATGCTTTAGGTCATACATTATACAATGATTTGGCTGCTCGTTCATTGGGACAATATCAGGGTAGTTTCAATGTTATCGATAAGGTGAAAGATACTTGGAGCGAAGCAAACCCTAATTCGGATTTGCCCAAGTTCTATTATGCAGATCAGTTAAGCAAAAAGAACATAACCCGTTCCAACGATAGTAATACTGCGGCTGATAGTAATAGCTCACGTTTTTATGAGAAAGGAGATTATTTGGCTTTACGTGAAATTACGTTGAGTTATCAATTGCCCAAATCACTGATTAGCAAAGTACACATGACCGATGCCTCTGTCTATGTAACCGGACAGAACTTATTCTATATTACCGGTTATGAAGGCGTTTCTCCCGAACCGGTGGTAAGTACTACCTATGGTCGCGGTATTGATAACGGACGTTATCCTACTCCTAGAACTGTATTGTTCGGATTATCTGTAACATTCTAAATAAATTAAGATTAAAATAGGAAGATAATTATGAAAAAGATATTTATATATGTATTAGCTGGTATGACCCTGTTGCCGATGGCAACAGGATGCAATTCTTTGGATTTGGAATCAGAAAGTACTATTACTGATCCCAATTACTGGAAAAGTGACACTCATTTCAGTGCATTTAATGTAGGTTTGCATGCTCAACTTAGGGAACGGACATATAATCTCTTTATTTTAGGTGAACCTCGTGCGGATATTTATGGTGATGATCCATTTGGTGGTGAAGCGACTCAAGGAATGGAAAGATTTCCTTATAATTCGCTGAATGCGGAAAATGTGGGACTAAGTAACTTTGCTGACTTGTATGGGGTTATTAATCAGATAAACTTGATGATTGCCAAAACAACAGAAACCCAACTGTTGCCAGAGGTGTCGAAGAACTATTATTTGGGTGAGGCTTATGGTATGCGTGCTTTCTTGTATTTTCATCTGCTCCGTTCATGGGGAGATGTAATTTTACATTTGGATTATACCAGTGGTTCTACCATTGATTTGGCTAACATCCTGAAACCGGCTTCTCCTGCAAGTGCTGTAATGGAACAAATCAAGAATGATATATCTGCTTCAGAAGCAGCATTTGGCAATGATTATTCTTATAAATATGGGAAGCATTATTGGTCATTAGGGGCAACTAAAATGTTGAAAGGTGAAGTTTATTTGTGGAGCGGTAAGCAGATGGACGGTGGAGCAACTGATTATAACATGGCAAAATCGGCTTTGCAGGAAGTTAAAAACTGTCCGGGAATAGGTTTGGAAAGCAATTTTACCGATGTTTTTGCTTATAATAATAAGAAGAACGAAGAAATCATTTTCACCATCCATAACGGACAAGATGAATATGATATGTGGAAGGATTCTTATAGAATGACTTTGGTTCCTCAACAGGCTTACATGACTTCAGGCATTTATTTTAATGAAGATGGGGTTTCGTATGCTGATACTAAAGATGCTGAAATGAATGGTTTGATTAGACTTCAGATTAAGAAAGATTTCTATAATAAAGTATTCTTGAAGGGGGATACACGCAAGGCAGGCTCTATAAAGGCTGTTTATCAGAAGGATGCTGATGGTAATTTGGTATATGTAGCTCCTATTCCTTATAAATTCCAAGGAACGATGATAGCTGGTAGCTCTACACGTAGCTGGTTGGATGACTATCCTATCTACCGCTATGCAGATTGTTTGTTGTTATTGGCGGAGGCCAAGGCATTGTTGGGGGAAGATATTGCAGCGGAAATCAATGCGGTGCGTGAACGTGCTTATGGTAAAGAGTATTTTGAGGCTAATAAGGCTACTGTAGCTTATCCTAATGACAAAGGTGATTTTTACACCAATAATCCTTTTGTAGCCGGTGATGAAAATCCGGTGGAAGCTGTTTTGAAAGAACGGCTCCGTGAATTAATGTATGAAGGAAAACGGTGGTATGATATCCGTACTTTAGGGTATACAGAGAAGTATTCTACTGCAAATTCCAGCCGATTGTTATGGCCGATTGATGCTAATACTTTGACCAATAACAAAGAATTGAAACAGACTCCAGGCTATACGACGGATAATAAAGAGTAATAAGATGCTTTGATAGAAAATAATAAGGAGTAAACTTTAAGCTGTGAGCAAGTCTTTCACTGAATAGTGGGGGCTTGCTCTGCTTTTTATAAGAACCTGAAGAAACTAGATTCAACTTTTCGGACGCCTCTTTTTATTGAAACCGTTTCAAGACTTTTAGTATATCTTTTTTGGGGTATCTTGACCTTTTTTGTTTCAATGAACTCTTTGACAGGTTGTTGCTTATCTTTTGAATATAATTTCAGAAGTGAATTTCAATGAAACTTTTCCTGAAGTAAATTCCTTGAAGAAATAGCCGGCAGGCTGTTGGGCATTGGTAAACGTTATGCTTCCCAATGCCAGAATTGCAATAAGAATTCCTTTTGTATTCATAGTTCATAGTGATGGAGATTTCAATTATTCATACTAGTCCTTTGAGCCAAATTGCAAAAAAACGATCGTATACTATATATCCTTGCTGCTCTTTTAAGACAGACTCCTTATTAATTGAAGACTTTAATGCTACATTTATGCTGCTGGCTCCTTTTAAATCATATTTCTTTATGAATGTGGCACTGTTAATCTCACTTACAATTTCCTCTTTGGCTATAGCTTTCAGCAACTGAATCTGATTGGAAGTTAAAAACTGGAAATAGGTTTGATAAGTATATTCTTCCTCCTGTATGATTTCCTGCATGAGTGTATGCAACAGTTCTATCGTCGGAGTCTGCTGTGGCAATGAATACAATCTGTTTAAAAGATATTGCATATACCACGTATGCCCTTTTACCGATTGATAAATTTCATGGAAGATATCTTCCTGCAAAGTTTTCTTTCTTCCATCAAACAGTTTCTTGGCAAACTCCCGGTAAGGGGTATAGGGAATAGGGGCCGGGAAAAGTTTCTGCGTAGATTGGTAAAAAGGCCTTTTGATGGAAAAGAAGATAGACTCCATCAAATGCTTTTTGCTGCCCGAAAAGATGAAATGCATATTCGGGGTGAACTGGATATACGATTTCAACAGGCCTTCCACTCCTTTCTCCGGATATTCCATTATTTGCTGGAATTCATCAATGGCTATGTAACATTCTACTCCCGATTGGTTTAGGTAGGTGAAAATCTCTTTCAAGGTTTCTTCTGAACGTTCCGGAATAAAATCGAGTGTTACAGATGGCATCCCTGTAATTTCATCGGTACTGATGACCGGACGGCAACTCTTAAAGAATGAGAATAGCGATTTTAAGGTACTCTGTGATAAGGTATCTGATTTTCCCAACACACTTCGTCCCAGTAGAGATACAAACTCCTGAAGATTCTGGGTTGAAAATATATCCAGATAAAAACAGGCGGCAGATTTATTTTCTTTTTGAATATAGTAAAATACATTCTTTATTAGTCCTGTCTTTCCCATACGGCGTGGACTGATTAATGTAATATTTCTGCCATTCTTTAATGCTGACATTAAAGAAGCTGTTTCTTTTTCGCGGTCACAGAAATAGTCGGGGCCTTGGTAACCGGTTATTAAAAATGGATTAGTAGGAATATTCTTCATTGCAGTTTTTATGTTACATAAAACATGTAACGCAATAAAGTTTGGATTGAGCAAATATGAGAGTTGTATTTTTGTGTTGCCCATTGTACCATGCTCTGACTTGACATGGTTCATGGCAATAATTTAATGTGGCAGTTACAAGATATCTAAAGCAGAAGTTATGCAGATAATGATCATGTTTCATGGATAAGGACATGATACCTGGAGCATTATGATCCTTTGGAAAGCATCAGGAGCAGAAAACAGGAAGAGGGTATATAGCCGGAGCCGGCTGTTATACCCTCTTCCTGTAATGAGGTAGATTCCTTATTTCATCTTATACACCAAAGTCCCACCCTTCAAAATATCTTCATGCGAGATATAATTCTTTGTATAGGGTTCACCGTTCAGTGTGATGCAGTCAATGTACTTGTGTTCCTTTGACAATCCTTCGGCAATGATCGTGAAAGTCTTTCCGTCGGCCAGATTCAAAACGATTTCAGGCAGCTGCGGAGCGCCGAAGACATAATTGCCACTTACCGGATCTACCGGATAGAACCCCATAGCCGAGAACATATACCATGCTGACATCTGTCCGCAGTCGTCATTGCCACAGAGTCCGTCGGGTTCGGGACGATATTGCGTATCAAAGATTTCACGGATCAGTTCCTGGGTACGTTCGGGGCGGCCTGCCAACGTATATAAATAAGTAATGTGATGGCTGGGTTCGTTGCCGTGTGCATATTGACCGATCAAGCCGGTAACATCTGCCTGGGTGGTTTCCAGTTTCAAGGTGAACAAAGAATCCAATTTGTTTAAGAATGCCTGTTCTCCGCCGAATAACTCAATAAGCCCCGGCACATCATGTTGCACATGCCAGGTGTACTGCCATGCATTACCTTCGGTATAGTCTCCACCGGTACTTTCCATGTGGGCAACCTGACTAGGGTTGAAGGGAGATTTCCAACTTCCGTCAGCATTACGGGGACGCATGAACTGCGTTTCTTTATCAAACAGGTTCTTATAAAAATCGGCACGTTTGGCAAAATAAGCGGCATCTTCCTCTTTACCCATACGTTGGGCCATATCGGCTGCGGCATAATCGTCATATACCGATTCCAGTGTGGAGGATACTGATTCTGTCTTAATCAAGTCTGTAGGGAAATAACCGTATTTCATATAAGTTTCCCAATCGGATTTCAGTTTATGAGATACGGTCTGGGTATTTTTGATAGCATTGAAGGCACGTTCGGCGTCAAAACCCCGGAACCCTTTGCGGTACGCTTCGGCGATAACTGAAACACCGTGGTTGCCAATCATGGTATATGTCTCTTTTCCCCAAAGTCCCCAGATAGGCAGGAAGCCCTGTACTTCAGCCTGTTCTACCAATGAATTGACGAATCCGTCTACTTTTTCAGGAACCATTAAGGTGTAAAACGGGTGGGCGGCGCGATAAGTGTCCCATAAAGAGAAAGTGGAATAAAAAGCTCCGTTACCGGCTTTAACGATGGAATCGGCTGCATTACGGTACCATCCGTCTACGTCCGAGATTTGGTTGGGCTGTATCAGGGCATGGTAGAAGCTGGTATAGAAGTTGGTCTTCTCGTCATCCGTACCCGTTACTTCAATGCGGCTCAGATAATTGTTCCATTCGTTGTGGGCTGCTTGCTTCTCCTTCAAAATTCCAGTCGGCTATTTCCGCTTCCATATTCTTCTTGGCTCCATCCACGCCGGTGGTGGACATGGCTACTTTCATCAGCAGTTCCTCTCCCGGCTTCATGTCAAAAGTAGCGATGATGCGTTTCCCTTTTTCAGTTTCGGCCATGGGCAGATACAGGGTATCTATGACGGGACGATTGAACTTCATAACAAAAAAGTAATCCTGGTTCACCCATACGCTGTTGCGTACATGTCCGGTCAAGGTTTGTGCATCTTCCCAATTGGTTTCGCAACTTTGTACTTGCGAATGGTATTGGTTTTCGTTCCACGCAGGTCCGTGCTGAAGGTCAATCAATACAGATGCCGAGTCGGCGTTATGATAGGTATAACGGTGCAGGGCGGCATGGGGAGAGGCGGTCAGTTCGGCCTTCACGCCGGGGTCGGCCAGCTCTACGGTGTAGTATCCGGGAGTCGCTGCTTCCTTGTCTTTGGGGAAGTGGCTGCGATAAGCGTCCCAGGCACGGGCGCGTGTTCCGGTAACCGGCATCACCAGGATGTCTCCCAGGTCCATACACCCTGTTCCATTAAGGTGTGTCTGGGTAAATCCCCATATCAGGGAGTCGGTGTACACATATTCCGAACAATATCTCCAGCCGACAGCTCCGGTTACGGGGCTTGTCTGGATCATGCCGAAAGGACGGCAGGCACCGGGAAAGGTATGTCCGTTGTCTGCTGCTCCGATGAACGTGTTAACATACTGCGTGTAGTCAGTTTCGCCTGTCTTCTGCTGTGTTGTGGAACAGCCGAAGAGCGAGCCTGCCAATACAAATGCGCAAAGGATAGAATTGGTTTTCTTCATAGATTCGCAATTAATAAATATTTTGCGTAAAGATAAAGAGTTTTCTGGAAAAATGGGTCAAGAAATCAAAACAAGAAACGAATTAATAAGAAGTAAATGAATATCTTTGCATCTCTTAAATTAATAAACGACATGAAAAACCTTAGTTTGGGATCTCTCATGAGGATACTCTCTGCATTCATTTTCCTTTTATCGAACCTTCTTTAGATTAATCCGAAATGTTTCAACGCATTGGCTATTCCGTCTTCATCTACGGAGGTGGTCACATAGTCGGCCACAGCTTTTACATGAGGTTCGGCGTTTCCCATAGCTATCCCTGTGGCTACGTGTTTCAGCATGGGGATATCATTGCCGCCGTCACCGAAAGCCATGGTGTCTTTCAGGTTGATGCCGAAATATTCCAGTACCTTGTCTATTCCCGTACTTTTACTGTTGCCCCGTGCAATGATGTCGGCAAACAATGGATACCAGCGCATTGGCTCGCAATGGGTCAGCACTTTGCCGAATATATCTGTTTCTTTTTCCTCTTCGGCCGTAAAGTACCCCATTATTTGCAGGATGTCTTTTCCACGGGCTTCTTCTATGGAGGCGACAGGGGGAACAGGAATTTCAATCAGATCGGAAACAGCCTGTACTCTGTCATTCACTTCAGTGACGAACATTTCATTGCCGTATGCAAAAACGAAAGGTACCGGATATTTCTGTTGAAAAGTGATAAGCCGTTCAATGTCTTCTTGCGGGATGCAACCTTTATAAATGGGCTGGTGGCCGGCGGTAAAACAATAGCTTCCGTTTACGGTGATATACCCGTCAAACTCTAAGTCACCCAGGTTGTTTATTAAACATTGTGGGCGTCCGGTAGCAATAAATATTTTAATGCCTTTATCACGAAGTGTCTTTAATGCTTCTTGGGTCGAAGCAGGAATCTTATGTGTTTCAAAAGAAACCAGTGTACCGTCAATATCGAAAAAAATAGCTTTAACCATACGTTTACCTATTGAATATTATCGTTATATATTTTCATTTTGCAAAGATGAGAATTAAAATACATGCACACAAATACGATAAAGGTTAATTTTGGCTTATTTGACTTTACAGATTGATTTTAATATCTATATTTGTGTTTCTAAAATAACAAGAGAAATGGCAGTTCAGTTTACAAGAATAGCAGTAAAGATCGGTAGTAATGTGTTGGCGCGTAAAGACGGTACGCTGGATGTGACGCGTATGTCGGCATTGGTAGACCAGGTGGCGGAATTGCGCAAAGCCGGGGTGGAAGTCATTCTGATTTCATCCGGGGCGGTAGCTTCGGGACGCAGCGAGATCAAGCCTTCCAAGAAATTGATAGCGTGGAGCAAAGGCAGCTTTTCTCGGCGGTGGGCCAGGCAAAACTGATCAACCGGTACTATGAGCTGTTTCGCGAACACGGTATTCCCGTCGGGCAGGTGCTGACTACGAAAGAAAGTTTCGGCACGCGCCGTCATTACCTGAACCAGCGCAACTGTATGATGGTGATGCTGGAGAACGGTGTCATACCTATCGTAAATGAGAATGATACCATTTCGGTCACCGAACTGATGTTTACAGACAATGACGAGCTTTCGGGAATGATCGCTTCCATGATGGATATGCAGGCGTTAATCATACTGAGCAATATTGACGGCATATACAATGGTTCTCCTTCTACCCCCGGTACGCAGGTGATACGGGAGGTGGAGCAGGGAAAGGATCTTTCGGACTATATACAGACGGAGAAATCGGGATTCGGCCGGGGCGGTATGCTGACCAAGACTACCATTGCCCGTAAAGTGGCCGATGAGGGCATTACCGTCATTATAGCCAACGGCAAGAAAGACCATATTCTGGTCGATTTGCTGCAACATCCGGCAGAGACGGTTTGTACGCGCTTTATTCCGGCAGAAGGCGGAGTATCCAGCGTGAAAAAGTGGATTGCCCATAGCGAAGGCTTTGCCAAAGGCGAGTTGCATTTGAACGAACAGGCCGTGAAAGTGTTGAAAGGACAGAAGGCGGTAAGCCTGCTTCCTGTGGGAGTGGTCCGCATAGAAGGGGAATTTGAAAAAGATGATATAGTGAAAATCATAGACCACCGGGGCAGGCAGATAGGAGTGGGACGCATCGGATTTGATTCGGCAGAAGCGCGTGCATTGCAGGGGAAACATGGACAGAAACCTATGGTACACTATGATTATTTGTATTTGGACTGATGCGGTGTGGTAATGATTTAGATAAAATGAAGTGACTATGGAACAGATAAAAGATATTTTTAAACAGGTGCGGCAGGCAAAAGGATCTCTTGCTTTCTGCAAGGAGGAGATCATCAATGACACCTTGTATGCATTGGCCGACAGGGTGGAGGCTGCTACGGACCGGATTCTGGAAGAGAACGCCAAGGATCTGGCAGCGATGGATCCGTCGAATCCCAAATATGACCGTCTCAAACTGACGGCGGAACGTATTCACGCCATAGCCCAAGGCATACGACAGGTAGCCACGCTGCCTTCTCCATCGGGAAGGATACTGAGCCAGGCCGTGCGTCCCAATGGCATGAAGCTGACCAAGGTAAGTGTGCCTTTCGGGGTGATAGGCATTATTTATGAAGCTCGTCCTAATGTGACTTTGGATGTGTTTGCACTTTGTTTCAAATCCGGCAACGCCTGTATATTAAAGGGGGGGAGCGATGCCGATTTCTCCAACCGTATCCTGGTGGAGATTATCCGGAATACCTTGCTGGATGTAGCCCACTTGTCTCCTTATCTGGTGGCATTGTTGCCGGCAGGACATGATTCGGCCGACGCGCTGCTCCATGCCCGCGGCTATGTGGATCTGATTATTCCCGCGGCGGCAAGGGGCTGATAGACTATGTGCGGCAGAACGCCACGATTCCCGTTATCGAGACAGGAGCCGGTGTGTGTCACGTTTATTTTGACAAGGAGGGTGATGTGGCGAAAGGAGCCGCCATTATCCGCAACGCCAAGACACGCCGTGTCAGCGTGTGCAATGCCTTGACTGTCTGATTGTAGATGTGAACCGGCTGACCGATCTTTCCACTCTTTGTAGCGGCTTGCAGCAGGACAACGTGGAAATCTATGCCGATGACTTGTGTTACAATTATCTGAAGACTTCTTACCCTTCCCACTTGCTGAAACATGCTTCTACGGATACTTTCGGAACAGAGTTTCTGGACTACAAAATGGCAGTGACGGCGACTATGACCATACAGGCGGCTGTGGCCCACATTTCTATTTATGGTTCGGGACATAGTGAATGTATTGTGACGGAGAATGACCGGGCGGCCGATTATTTTATGAAGATGGTGGATGCGGCTTGTGTCTATGTGAATGTGCCTACTTCGTTCACCGATGGAGGTGAGTTCGGACTGGGAGCGGAAATAGGTATCAGCACGCAGAAGCTTCACGCCCGTGGTCCGATGGGACTGGAGGAACTGAACACATACAAGTGGATTATTCAGGGGGATGGACAAATAAGACAATAATACTATAAATGAAAAAATTATGAGATACTTTACAAACGTACACGATTTGGGCGACTTGAAGAGTGCCCTTGCCGAAGCTTTCGAAATCAAGAAAGACCGCTACAAATATGAAACCCTGGGAAAGCATAAGACTTGTCTGCTGATTTTCTTCAACAATAGTCTGCGTACCCGTTTGAGCACCCAGAAGGCAGCCCGTAACTTGGGCATGGATGTGATTGTGCTCGATGTGAATCAAGGTGCATGGAAGCTGGAGACTGAGCGCGGTGTCATTATGGATGGCGACAAGAGTGAACATTTACTGGAGGCTATTCCGGTGATGGCTTCTTATTGTGATATCATCGGTGTGCGTTCGTTCGCTCATTTTGAGAACCGCGAGGATGATTATACCGAAAAGATTCTGAATCAGTTCATCAAGTATTCCGGCAAGCCTGTATTCTCCATGGAAGCCGCTACCGGTCATCCGTTGCAGGCTTTCGCCGACCTGATTACCATCGAGGAGTATAAGAAGAAAGACCGTCCCAAGGTGGTCTTGACTTGGGCGCCGCATCCGCGTGCATTGCCTCAGGCCGTTCCCAACTCGTTTGCCGACTGGATGAACGAGGCCGATGTGGATTTTGTCATCACTCATCCCGAAGGCTATGAGCTGGACCCGAAGTTTGTCCGTGGCGCGAAGGTGGAATACAACCAGATGAAAGCCTTTGAAGGGGCTGACTTTATCTATGCCAAGAACTGGGCATGTCCCGGTGTCACCCGTCCTGCCGACTATGGAAAGATCCTGAGCAAGGATATGAACTGGACGGTAGATGCGGCGCACATGGCAGTGACAAACGATGCTTTCTTTATGCATTGTCTGCCGGTGAGAAGAAACATGATTGTGACCGATGAGGTGATTGAAGCGCCTACTTCGTTGGTTATTCCTGAAGCGGCCAACCGGGAAATTTCTGCTACAGTTGTTTTAAAGAGAATGCTGGAAGGGTTGGAATAACCGGCAGTCGGAATGACGTATTCTTCCTTTTCAATTTATCGTTTCACCTTAGTGATGAAACCGTATCACCCATGTGATGAAAATTGATCACCTTAGTGATAAAACTTCATCACTAAGGTGAAACGTAAGCATTCGGCCTCGTGCGTGTTTTTTTCCCCTCTTTTCCTTCCTACCTTTGTGGCTTCATTATAATCTTAATCCATTATGTGTTCAGTATTAGAATTTTCTAGCGAAAGTGATAAACTACGTACTCTCTTTTCGAGTCTAACCATTTTGATTCTGTTCTTTTCATATTTGATGGCGGCCGTCGTTATAAAGTTTCGTCTTCCAGCCTTGGTATCCATTCCCCTCAGGACCTACTTCTCCCTTTAGGTCTTGGCCTTTTCCGCAGCAGTCCTTTTGGTCTTATTACCTTTATCCCCAAGGTTGTAATTTCCATAAAGTTATTGACGGTCTTTGTGGCGAGTCATCCGACACACAGGTTCCTGCGTGTCAGAGCAGAGCTGTCATATTTTCCCGACCGCTCCCGTAGCAGGTTGCATATCCTTTATCGGTGCGACGACGAATACCGTCTGGAATGCCGTCGTCTGAATCGCGGTTCTTTCCTCTTGAAAAAGGAGGAACGGAAGAAGGATTTTCTTCAAATTTCCTGGAATCGCCTGAATGAGCTGCTTACTGTTAAAAGTATCGGAAAACAGTTGAAAAGTAATTCCCCATTCTATAAGCCGTGCAGTTTTATTTTGATAACTTTGCCACATAATAAAAGTGGATGTACAGTGAAAGAACCGGTTATTACCCTTACTTTGGAAGAGTACGAAGAGTTGCGCAAGGAACATGAATGCCTTGAAAGGAGCATGCGGAACTTCAGAGAAAATACGAAGCCTCTTTGCAGGAGTATTCCCGCCAGGTCGAAGAAATCTCGGCCTGTACAGCCGTCATTGCCGATCTGAGATGGAAATTGGCTGACTTGACACGCCGTTTATGGGGTAAATCCAGTGAAAACGTCATCTTCCCGAAGATGCCGGTCAGCTGAGCATCTGTTTCGAGTCTCCGTCCGATGTCAATGACCCGGTAGCGGAAGAACAGAAAACCGCTGGGAAATCCGTCACATCGGAGAATGGCTACAATCGTTTCCGTAAAAGCTTCACGAAAAAGATCACTCCCCACGCCCGTAAGCCCATCGACCCGTCCCTTCCCGTGAGGAGATTATCATTCCCATGCCGGAAGGCCTTTCGTTGGAGGGAGCGACGAAGCTGGGAGAGGAAGTGAGCGAACAGTATGCTGTCAGCCCGCCCGATGCTATGTGAAACGCATCATCCGTCCTAAATACCGGCTCGCCGACGGTCGTATCATAACCGCTCCCATGCCCGTAATGGCACATCCCCACAGCAATGCCTCGGAAAGTGTACTGGCCCACATTGCTACCGCCAAATACGACCACCTGCCTCTGCACAGACAGCTGGATATCTTTGAGCGTGAAGGAATCCATCTGAGTCCTTCCACCGTAAGTAACTGGATGATGGCTGCCGCACAGCGTCTGGAACCAATCTATAATGAACTTCGTGAACTGGTCAAGGACAGCTATTACGTCATGGCCGATGAGACACCCCATCCCGTACTTGAAAGCGACCGGCCCGGTGCTCTTCACCGCGGGTATATGTGGAACTTCTATCTGCCCCGGTTCCATACCCCCTTCTTTGAATATCACAAGGGCCGTGGCAGCAGCGGAATAGACACACTGTGCTGGCAGGACAGGTCCGGGTGGTACAGAGTGACGGCTTTGCAGTATATGACAAGTTCGACACGCTACCCGGAAAGTTGCATCTGTGCTGCTGGGCGCACGTCAGGCGCAACTTTGTGGAAGCGGAAGGAAATGACCCTCCCAGAGCAAGGCATGCACTTGGACAAATAGGCGGACTGTATGCCGTGGAGGAGAAAATCAGAATGGAACATCTGGAAGGGGAGGCGGTGGTAAAGCTTCGCCGGGAAAAATCGTACCCTATTATCAAAGAACTGGAAAAATGGTGCAAGGAGGAATATGGACATACGGTCGATAAATCGCCTATTGCCAAGGCCATGTTCTATATGTACACACGCTTTGAACAACTGTCCGGATATGTCAATGACGCACAGTTCTGCATTGACAATAATCCGGTGGAGCGTTCTATAAGGCCGTTGACTTTAAACAGAAAAAATACGCTCTTCTCCTGATCACATGAGGCAGCACATGCAGCGGCAATTTTCTTTTCACTGATGGGATGCTGTAGGAAAATAAGGTGAACCCAAAACTAGGGATGCAGGACGTGCTGATTAGGGTACAGGAGAAAGAAAGAGAAGAGAAAAACGATTACACCGATTTACTGCCATTTAATTGAAAGGATAAACAGGAAAGCTATAATAAAGTCAAAAGCCAGACATTCTGGCGACTATATAACTTGGAGAGAAACACGCACGAGGCCGAATGCTTACGGTGAAACGATAAACAGGAAAGGGCAGCGCAACGATTTCTATCGGACGAAAAACTGTGTGTATCCTTGGCTTGACTATATAAGATAGCGCGTGGCAAGATTGCCATTCAAGAGAACAAGGTCTCGCCTCGGAAATAGAAGACCGGGCGGGGGGGGAGTCTGGGACAAACTTACAGAGATGTAAGCGTCTCCGCGATTCTATCTTGTCGCCCATTTTTCATTCTTATATTTTTGCCATATATAAAAATGAATCATTATGGATTTAGCAGAAAATCGATTTGGAAAAACCTGGAAACATTTCCTTGAAGTATTGAAAGTAGACTACAATTGTTCTTTAGCCGATGTTTGCCGCGATCAGCATACCACTTTTGGAGGTATGAGTTCCTGGATGTCCAGACGGGGTTATAGCGTTAAACAAGCCAAGGCGGATGTGGTCCGTGATTATTATGGCGGCGTTGAACCCTCCCGACCGACAACTTCCTCTCCTTCGTTCACTCAAATAGCCCCCGTCATGTTGTCGGAAGAAGAGTTTAGTCTTTCCGGGATCACAATCACCTTTAACAGCGGAACCACCATTTTGGTCAAACGGGCCACTCCCGGGGTATTATTAAAATGTTATGCGATTACGAAAGAAAGGAGGGGGATCCATGTATTCTCTAACATCAGCCAATCGCTACTATCTGTACCAAGGCTTTGTCCGTATGAACCTTGGCATTGACGGTTTATTCAAAATCATACGCTCTCAAATGAAGGAGTTGTCCCCCATTTCCGGAGATGTATTTTTATTCTTTGGCAAAAACCGGCAGAGTGTAAAAATACTGCGTTGGGATGGTGATGGCTTTCTCCTGTACTACAAGCGTCTGGAAGGTGGAAGTTTTGAGTTGCCGACATTTAACCCCCATATAGGCAATTATGAGATCTCTTATCAGGTTTTGTCTTTTATCTTAAATGGAGTGTCATTGAAGTCTGTACGGTTGCGAAAACGTTTTAGGATTTAATGTAATGTACTGTATATTAACTGTTTGATTTTAAATTACCATCCGATTATTTTGGCCGACTCATTGATTTTTTGTATCTTTACGCTATGAAAAGGATGAGGTCATAGAGTTATTGAAGGAGCAAATCAAGGAGTTGCGGGATGATAACAACAGACTCCTGGACCAGATAGATGATTTGATAAAGGAGGTTTCTTCCCTTAAAGAGGCACTCCTTCAAAAAGGCGAATCTCTTAGCAAGCAACAGCGTCTTACTAAGGGGATCGCCAAACTTGTATCAAACACATCCGAACAGCAACAACCCCCTCAACCTGCATTGCCGGAGGAAGAGCGGCAGAAGAGAGAAGCAGAAAAAGCAGATAAGCGTAAAGCCAGAAAGAACAATGGGGCCAAACGTGACATGCATTATGAGATGGAGCAGGAGGAACATGACGTTTATCCCGACGATCCTGATTTTGACATCAATAAAGCCCGGCTGGTTACCACCGCTCCCAGAATATGTGTCCGCTATGAATGTGTACCCATGCGCTTCATCAAGCACGTCTACAAGATACACACCTACGCGCAAGACGGTCGTCTCTTTGAGGGAAAAACACCGGTCTCGGCTTTCTTGAATTCCAGCTATGACGGCTCATTCATTGCCGGGCTGATGGAATTGCGTTATATACAATCGCTACCGGTTGAAAGAATCATCAACTACTTCGAAAGTCATGGCTTTACGCTGAAGAAACCTACGGCTCATAAGTTGATGGAAAAAGCCTCAAGCCTCTTTGAAAATCTTTATAAGTGTATCCGGCAGACAGCTTTGAGTGATCCTTATAAGGCAGCCGACGAAACCTATTACAAAATACTCGTCCCGGAAAAGAACAGCAAGGGAAAAGGAGTCCGCAAGGGATACCTCTGGGTGGTTGTGGGCATAAACACCAGGATGATATACCTGCTCTATGATGACGGCTCCCGCTCTGAAAAAGTTATTCTTAACGAATTAGGCGGTTGCAAAGGTATCATACAAAGCGACGGATACTCACCTTACCGGAAGCTCGAAAGCGATGCTTATCCCCATATCACACGCATTCCGTGCCTGCAACATATAAAACGGAAATTTATAGATTGCGGTGAGGATGACCCGGATGCAAAAAGAATCGTGGAGATGATAAACACACTTTATCAAAATGAACATAAGCATAAGATCGGGGTTGACGGATGGACGGTAGAACAGAATCTTGTCCATCGGAAAAGTATGCGCCGGACATACTCGGAGAAATAAAAGATGTGCTTGATGATATAGAAGAACGGGGAGATTTGTTGCCTAAGAGCGAACTGAAGGAAGCTATCACCTATCTTCGCAATGAGTGGAATGCCGTGGTGGACATCTTTAATTATGGTGACACTTACCTGGACAACAATATAGTTGAACGGATGAACCGCTACATATCCTTATCAAGAAAAAACTCATTGTTCTTCGGCAGCCATAAGGGAGCCGAACGGGGCGCCATACTCTACACGATAGCACTTACTTGTAGGATGAATAAAGTGAATCTGTTTGAGTATCTCACGGATGTCATAAACAGAACTGCCGAATGGCAACCGAATACACCACTGGAAAAATACAGGCTACTGCTTCCCGACAGATGGGAAAAGGCTAATGACTAAAAAGGGATCATTAGACTTTTTACTTTTAATATACTATATAGAATCGCGGAGACGCTTACCAGAGATTCTTGTAAGCGTCTCCGCGATTCTATCGCCCATTTTTCATTCTTATATTTTGCCATGTATAAAATGAATCATTATGGATTTAGCAGAAAATCGATTTGGAAAAACCTGGAAACATTTCCTTGAAGTATTGAAAGTAGACTACAATTGTTCTTTAGCCGATGTTTGCCGTGATCAGCATACCACTTTGGAGGTATGAGTTCCTGGATGTCAGACGGGGTTATAGCGTTAAACAAGCCAAGGCGGATGTGGTCCGTGATTATTATGGCGGCGTTGAACCCTCCCGACCGACAACTTCATCTCCTTCGTTCACTCAAATAGCCCCGTCATGTTGTCGGAAGAAGAGTTTAGTCTTTCCGGGATCACAATCACCTTTAACAGCGGAACGACCATTTCGGTCAAACGGGCCACTCCCGGGGGTATTATTAAAATGTTATGCGATTACGAAAGAAAGGAGGGGGATCCATGTATTCTCTAACATCAGCCAATCGCTACTATCTGTACCAAGGCTTTGTCCGTATGAACCTTGGCATTGACGGTTTATTCAAAATCATACGCTCTCAAATGAAGGAGCTTTCCCCCATTTCCGGAGATATATTTTTATTCTTTGGCAAAAACCGACAGAGTGTAAAAATACTGCGTTGGGATGGTGATGGCTTTCTCCTGTACTACAAGCGTCTGGAAGGTGGAAGTTTTGAGTTGCCGACATTTAACCCCATACAGGCAATTATGAGATCTCTTATCAGGTTTTGTCTTTTATCTTAAATGGAGTGTCATTGAAGTCTGTACGGTTGCGAAAACGTTTTAGGATTTAATGTAATGTACTGTATATTAACTGTTTGATTTTAAATTACCATCCGATTATTTTGGCCGACTCATTGATTTTTTGTATCTTTACGCTATGAAAAAGGATGAGGTCATAGAGTTATTGAAGGAGCAAATCAAGGAGTTGCGGGATGATAACAACAGACTCCTGGACCAGATAGATGATTTGATAAAGGAGGTTTCTTCCCTTAAAGAGGCACTCCTTCAAAAGGCGAATCTCTTGGCAAGCAACAGCGTCTTACTAAGGGGATCGCCAAACTTGTATCAAACACATCCGAACAGCAACAACCCCCTCAGCCTGCATTGCCGGAGGAAGAGCGGCAGAAGAGAGAAGCAGAAAAAGCAGATAAGCGTAAAGCCAGAAAGAACAATGGGGCCAAACGTGACATGCATTATGAGATGGAGCAGGAGGAACATGACGTTTATCCCGACGATCCTGATTTTGACATCAATAAAGCCCGGCTGGTTACCACCGCTCCCAGAATATGTGTCCGCTATGAATGTGTACCCATGCGCTTCATCAAGCACGTCTACAAGATACACACCTACGCGCAAGACGGTCGTCTCTTTGAGGGAAAAACACCGGTCTCGGCTTTCTTGAATTCCAGCTATGACGGCTCATTCATTGCCGGGCTGATGGAATTGCGTTATATACAATCGCTACCGGTTGAAAGAATCATCAACTACTTCGAAAGTCATGGCTTTACGCTGAAGAAACCTACGGCTCATAAGTTGATGGAAAAAGCCTCAAGCCTCTTTGAAAATCTTTATAAGTGTATCCGGCAGACAGCTTTGAGTGATCCTTATAAGGCAGCCGACGAAACCTATTACAAAATACTCGTCCCGGAAAAGAACAGCAAGGGAAAAGGAGTCCGCAAGGGATACCTTTGGGTGGTTGTGGGCATAAACACCAGGATGATATACCTGCTCTATGATGACGGCTCCCGCTCTGAAAAAGTTATTCTTAACGAATTAGGCGGTTGCAAAGGTATCATACAAAGCGACGGATACTCACCTTACCGGAAGCTCGAAAGCGATGCTTATCCCCATATCACACGCATTCCGTGCCTGCAACATATAAAACGGAAATTTATAGATTGCGGTGAGGATGACCCGGATGCAAAAAGAATCGTGGAGATGATAAACACACTTTATCAAAATGAACATAAGCATAAGATCGGGGTTGACGGATGGACGGTAGAACAGAATCTTGTCCATCGGAAAAAGTATGCGCCGGACATACTCGGAGAAATAAAAGATGTGCTTGATGATATAGAAGAACGGGGAGATTTGTTGCCTAAGAGCGAACTGAAGGAAGCTATCACCTATCTTCGCAATGAATGGAATGCCGTGGTGGACATCTTTAATTATGGTGACACTGACCTGGACAACAATATAGTCGAACGGATGAACCGCTACATATCCTTATCAAGAAAAAACTCATTGTTCTTCGGCAGCCATAAGGGAGCCGAACGGGGCGCCATACTCTACACGATAGCACTTACTTGTAGGATGAATAAAGTGAATCTGTTTGAGTATCTCACGGATGTCATAAACAGAACTGCCGAATGGCAACCGAATACACCACTGGAAAAATACAGGCTACTGCTTCCCGACAGATGGGAAAAGGCTAATGACTAAAAAGGGATCATTAGACTTTTACTTTTAATATACTATATAGAATCGCGGAGACGCTTACCCAGAGATGAAGAATTTATGAAGGATTAAAAAAATCCTTCATAATAAGTGGCAGTAAATCAACTTGCTAAGCCATAATGAAGGATTTGAAGGAAAAAAACGGTTAAAAACTTATTTCCTTCCCTAATTCCTTCCAGTCCAGGATACCCTTATCCAGATTATACACCTTGAATCCTTTTTTTACCAGAATGTTGGCGGCATTGCGGCTGCGTCTTCCACTTTTGCAGTAAACGGCTACAGGGCGGTCTTTTTGAAGAAGCTCCTCGATGTTTGTGCCAAACTCATTGTCCAATACATTGATATTGATGCTGCCCGGTATATGGCCTTCGGAATATTCGGCTACCGTGCGTACATCAACCAGTTGGATGGTCTTGTCCTGTATCATTTCCTCAAACTGGTCGGAGGAAAGATTCTTGAATTTGTCACTGTCTTTGCCAGTACATGCCCATAATCCTAGTGAGAATGCGCAGATGAAGAATACAAAATAGATGGTCTTTATCATAAAATGGAATGTTTTGATGTTTTGTTTGCTAAAATAAAAGATACGACTAGTCATACCTTCTTTGTAAGTACGGATGTTGAATACAATCTTATCGCCTTTATGCAGTTTGCCGGCGTATGCCCACAAGGGAACAGACAGATAGACTTTACGGTTGAAACCTTCGATGTCATTATTCCTGTCATGATAGAGTGTCAAGTATAATGTTTGTTCTCCGTCTTTGTTCTCCAGTTTGTTCTCAATAAAGTGATAACCGTGTTTCTGGTCTTTGACTTTGACTTGTAAAATCAGGTTCAGGTAATTCCCACCCCGCCAAATGCTTTGAATGGCTACCGGTCGGTCTTTATCTCCTTGAATTTAGATTCGGACAAAGGAACAGGAGAAATAACCAGTTGGGTATTGTAAAGCATGGCTTCTTTTTCTGCTTCTTCCGAGTCTGTCAATGGAGCGTACATGGTAACCGTGCGGTACGTGGTGTCTGGTGCCAGTCCGTCAAGACCGGTACGTGACTGGATGCGCCACTCTGTCCCTTCATCCGTTATCGATACCGTCCGGTTCCTGTATGGTCGGTTTTCAAGTCGATCATATCTGTCAGAACATTAGGATATACATAGTCGTCTTCACCGCACGCGCCGAGAAGCAAAGAGGTTAGAAAAGATAAAATAACGACTTTCCTCATGTTTATTATTTTCTTTTTCAGGGTGGACTGTAACATCCACCCTTTACGGTAAACGTTCTTATCCTTTGCCGCTTTCAGGTAATTGATGAGCGGATTGGCATACATAGTCAGCAAAGCATGACGCAGGAAGGCGGTGTCTTTGTTGGGAAGATCGACTTTGGCAATCTGCTGTTCCAGATATTTTTCAAAGTGCTCTTTTTCTTCTTCTGTGTACTCGGCCGTGAAACGGTTGTCTCCCATCAAGAGGTCACACGCCACATAATTACCTGCAAACAGGCGGTAACTGCTGTGGATATGCCGGTCTATGGTTTCCGATATGGCGGTAAACAAATCACATTTCGGCAAATTGAGTTCTTTCAGTTCGTCCAGTTCATGATTCAGACAGGCGGAGGTCTGGAAATGGATGCGTCCCTTGTATCCGTAAAGGCCGGTCTGCATATTGATCAGGTCGTCTTCGGGGCTTTTCTGGAAATGTTCGTCATCGCGTTTTTGCTGCAACTCTTTTGCTTTCAGGAAGTCACACGGGTCGTATTCGTAAGAAATGGCTAGCGGAACGATGTTCAGTTCTTTCAGTCTTTCGGTAACATCGCCTTCACCTGCCATGGCCATCATTTTCAATACACTGTCCTGGGTACGGTCATTGGAATCTTTGGCACGTCCCTGACGTTGCGCTATCCATAAATTCTCATGTTTTTCCTTCATGGCGAAATGCATGTAGCGCGACATCAAGGCAGATGCTTCCAGTTTCTGCCGCATGTTGAGGCCGCGTTTCACGATGAATGATTTATTGACACGTACCAGCTTATGAATCCATGGGTAGATGAGCAGGTTGTCGCCGATGGCGATCTCTACGGTTGTCATTCCGTTGTCTATCAGTAGGATAGATAGAAAAGCCGAGTCCAGAATAATATCACGATGATTGGAGATGAAAGTGTAGTTCCGGGTTAAGTCGGACAAGGCGGAACAGTCGAATGTCAGTCCGTTGGCTGTTTTTTTCACTAAATCCCATAATAGTCCGTAAAAGAACGCTTTTTGGAATTCCAGGTTTGTTTTGCATTGACGCATCTTCATGGCAAGACCTTCGAAAGGTACGCCCGGCATAACAGACTCTACCACTGTCCGGAAAGCGGGATCAGCGATTAATTCTTCATAGATTTGCGGCAACTCTTCGGGAGTGTACGGACGAATCTCGTTAAATTCAGCTGGTATGTTCATAATTTATAAAGGTTAGTCAGTGATATCACTAAAATTTATTTTCTATAATGTCAGTCATCACATCTTTTATATCCAATCCTGCTGCACGCACCTGTTGGGGAATGAAGCTGGTAGCTGTCATGCCCGGAGTGGTATTGATTTCGAGCAAGTTTACTTTTTCGCCTTCGGTAATGATATAGTCAATGCGGATAAGGCCGGAGCATCCCAGAATGTCATAAATGGCCGAGGTGAGCAGACGTACACGCTCGGCTGTATCTTCGGGCAGGCGGGCAGGTGTGATTTCCTGTGACTCGCCGTTGTATTTGGCTCCATAGTCAAAGAATTCGTTGGCACTTACCACCTCGGTGATGGGGAACACCACTTCCTTGTCCGAGGTCTTGTAACAGCCGCAGGTGATTTCCGTTCCCTTCATAAAGGC
>SCPO01001407.1_pt1 | contig 97756 bp, 93 predicted proteins | sample 6106821 | NCBI WGS metagenome assembly SCPO01 (sample SAMN10720448, study PRJNA508395) | human gut metagenome | isolation source: Participant 2 stool, 0 month | host: Homo sapiens | collected 2017
TTGAATAATTGTGTATCTTTGTCCGGAATTAACAAATCTAACCTATGATGAAAACAAGAAATCTTATTGGGATGATAGCCTTTTGCTTGTTTGCATTGGCAGCTTGTACCCCTTCAAAAGAGTCGGGAAAAACACTGACTGTTCTTTCATGGAATGTATGGCATGGCGGTCATTCAAAAACTTACCCCGAAAAGGGATGTAAGGGAACTATCGATATTCTGAAAAAAAGTGAGGCTGATGTGATCTTGATGGTTGAAACTTATGGAGCCGCTCCGATGGTAGCCGATTCATTGGGATATTCATACAATCTCATTTCTGATAATCTTTGTATTTATAGCCGCTATCCCATTATCCGGAAATATGCTTTTGCCGACAGCATAAGTACCTTTAATTTCGGCGGAGTGATGATAGATGTGAATGGGAAACCTGTCCGGGTGTTTGATACTTGGTTGCATTACCTCCCTGATATGCGTTTGGCACCAACAGATAAATCTGAGGAGGAAATATTGGCTTGGGAGATGGAGGGGACACGTGATGAGGAAATACATAGGATTTTGACTGTTATTCGGCCTTTACTGGCAGAAACAGACAGTATCCCAATTATAATGGGAGGTGATTTTAATGTGCACTCTCATCTGGATTGGACGGAAGCGACCCGTAACCTGTACCATCATGGGGGTGCTGTGGTGAATTGGCCCGTTTCCATTGCTATGGAAGAGGCAGGATTTAAAGATAGCTTCCGCGAGATGAATTCCGATCCGGTGGCCAGTCCGGGAGTAACGTGGCTGGCAGATGCGGATTCGTTGGAAACCGAATGTCGTATGGACCGCATTGATTTCATTTATTATCAGGGGAAAACCATTCAAGCGATAGCGTCTGAGTGCTATGACAATAGCTTGGGTAAAACTTTTACTTTCAAAGGAGAAGACTTTTTCTATCCTTCAGATCATGGTTTTGTCCTCTCGAAATTCGAACTTAAATAAGAATTGATTAAAATAAATATTCATGAAAAAGACTTTTTTATTATCATGCCTGATGCTGGCGGCAATGCCCGTTATGGCTGCTTACACAGGTCGTGTATATGTAGATAAAAACAAGAATGGCGTGTTTGACCCAGGTGAAAAAACATGGGCGGGCATCAAGGTTTCCGATGGCTTGAATGTGGTGGAAACGGCTGCCGACGGTAGTTTTACTTTACCCGGTCATGAACGTGAGCGTTTTATTTTCATTACTACTCCTTCGGGATATAAAACATTTAATCGTCATTATCATAAAATAGAAGAGAAACAGTCCGGTTATGATTTCGGCTTGATGCCTTATAGTGGACGGATTCGCAAGGATGGCTCTCACAAGTACATTCATATTGCTGATACTGAAATATTTAATACGGAAAACCATGAAGACTGGGTGAATAATGTGCGTGACTATGCCAGGAATGAACAGGCGGCTTTTATCATTCATACCGGGGATATCTGCTATGAAAAAGGCTTGAAGGCTCATATCAAACTGATGAATACGGAAAATATGGACTGTCCTGTCTTCTATTGCATCGGAAATCATGATTTGGTAAAGGGGAAGTATGGCGAAGAACTCTTTGAAAGCATTTACGGACCGGTATATTATTCTTTTGATGCAGGGAATGTGCACTATATTGTCACTCCGATGCCTGGAGGAGATCATGCTCCCGGTTATACCGCCGATGATGTCTGCCGTTGGTTGAAAAATGATTTGGCGCATATCCGCCCCGGAACTCCCGTTGTTGTTTTCAATCATGATTTACTGACCTACGAGGATGCTTTTATTTTTAAAAGCAAGAATGCGGGAAGCATTAATTTGAATGAACATAACCTGAAAGCGTGGGTATATGGTCATTGGCATATTAACTATATGAAAAAACAGGGAGATGTTTACAGTGTTTGTACTTCCTCATTGGATAAAGGAGGAATAGATCATTCCACTACCGCTTTTCGTGTGATGCACGTAGATAGTAAGGGAGATTTCACTTCCGAGCTCCGTTATACCTATTTGGACAAGAATATCTGTATCGCTTCGCCTGCCGGAGTGATGGCTTCGGGTGTTCTTCCGGTAGCTGTCAATGTGTATTCTTCCGTGTCACCGGTGAAAGAAGTGCTCTATACCTGTTTGGCCGACGGAAAACCTGTGCTGAAAAACAAGAGATTGCTGCAAAGCACTGACTGGTCATGGAACGGGGAGCTTCCTTTGTCTGATAAACACGTGGGCAAAGAACTTACTTTGCAGGTAACAGCTCGTTTTAATAACGGAGAGATAGCTAAAGCAGAAAGCAATTTTGTCTGCCGGACTGAAAAGGTGGCTCCTTTGTTTTCTGCTGATTGGGATAATCTGTTAGGCAATGCGAAACATTCCGCCCCCGCTTCCGGTCCATTGAATCTGCCTTTGCAACTGGCATGGACCCACAATGTCGGAGCTAATCTTTACATGACTTCCCCACTGATACACAAGGGAAAAATAATTGTAGCCTCTGTGGATGAAGATTTAAAAGGTGCGGGGCATGTATATGCTTTGAACGGGAAGGATGGTTCAACTCTTTGGAGTTACCCTGTTCGTAATTCCATTAAAAATTCCATTGCCATTGATGGTGATATCGTGTTTGCCCAAGATGCTCAAGGTTTTTTGTATGCCATTGATACCGAAACCGGCAAGTTATGTTGGGAAAAGCAATTGCCTGTAAATGGTTTACCAGCCCTCATCGACGGACTGGTGGCCGATGAAGGAATGGTTTATGCAGGAACAGGAAAGGGACTTTGTGCTTTTGAAGCCCGGACGGGCAAACAACTCTGGAGAAATGAAGGTTGGGGACAAGGAGAAGGAACTACGAGCACGCTGACTTTGGGGAATGGTTTGCTGATTGGTTCCGCACAGTGGAATGCACTTTATGGCAATGATGCCCAAACAGGTGAGAAACTTTGGGCGGCCAGTGACAACGGGTTGCGTAATCGGGGGGCATCTCCTGCCATGCATGGTGCTTTGTTGTATCTTATTTCGGATAAATCTTTCTTTATATTAGAGGCGGCTACCGGAGAAGTGATAGTTCGTAAGCCTTTGCCTTATAATGTGGATGTAACTTCTACTCCGTTGCTCACCGACAAAGAGATTATCTTTGGCTCTGCACAGAAAGGGCTGATAGCCTTGGACAGTGAAACATTGGAAGAAAAATGGACTTGTCCGGTGGGGGATGCTTTGGTTTATACCTGTCCCTATAGTCGTCAATCTTCCGCTACCATTGAAACCAGTGCGGTATGGGCGGGAGATATCGTTTATGTAGCTGCTTCGGACGGTACAGTGTATGGAATTAATAAAGAGAATGGAAAAGTGGTATGGAAACACGCTACTGGGGCTCCTGTTTTCGGGTCGGTAGCCTTATCGGGCAATGCGTTGGTGGTTTCGGACTTTGGTGGAAATGTTTATTTGTTCTGTAAGTAGAGTTACATTGATTACGATATAATATGGATGGTTATTGTGAAATATCTTCCTTTTGGGGCAGCCGTCCGATTAGTTAAGCAGGAACTATCTAGTTAAATAACCATAAAGTCTGCCCGGAAATACTTCCGGGCAGAATCATTACTGTACCTTTGTTCCCATAAAATATATACAGGCCGTGAGGCCTAATTTAATTATTTCACATGACATTTAAAGAATTAGATCTTATAGAGCCTATTTTGAAGGCTTTACAACAAACCGGCTATACAACGCCGACTCCCATTCAGGAACAAGCAATTCCTGTATTATTAAAAGGTAAAGATTTGCTGGGATGCGCCCAGACAGGAACAGGAAAAACAGCAGCGTTTGCTATCCCCCTCATACAACGACTTTATCAATCAGACCATAAAAAAGGTATCAAAGCATTGATACTCACCCCGACGCGTGAGCTTGCTATACAGATAGGCGAGAACTTTGATCAATATGCTAAATATACCGGAGTGAAACATGCCGTTATTTTCGGCGGAGTGCCCCAAAAGGCGCAAGTTGATGCTTTGAAACGAGGCGTGCAGGTATTGATTGCCACTCCCGGACGTTTGCTTGACTTGCAGTCGCAAGGTTGTATTTCATTGAAGGGATTGGAGTATTTTGTATTGGATGAGGCAGACCGTATGCTCGATATGGGCTTCATACACGATATCAAAAAAGTATTGAAACTGATTCCTGCCCGGCGACAGACTTTGTTTTTCTCGGCTACCATGCCTTCTGAAATAGAGAAGCTGGCAGATTCCATGCTGACTAATCCGAAGAAGGTAGAGGTGACTCCTGTTTCGTCTACTGTTGATACTATTCAGCAAAGTGTTTATTTCGTAGAGAAGAAAGAGAAGAAGGACTTGCTGCTGCATTTGTTGAAGAATCCGGAGATAGAATCTGTATTGATTTTCACCCGTACCAAGCATGGGGCGGATAAATTGGCGAAGATATTGAATAAGAGTGAGATCGGGGCGGAAGCTATTCATGGAAACAAATCGCAGAACGCACGCCAAAGGGCGTTGACGAACTTCAAGGATCACACCACAAGAGTGTTGATAGCCACAGATATTGCAGCCAGAGGTATTGATGTGAACCAGCTTTCTCACGTTATCAACTATGAGTTGCCCAATATATCGGAAACTTATGTGCACCGCATCGGCCGTACCGGGCGTGCCGGACATGACGGAATAGCCATCTCTTTTTGTGAATCGGAAGAATTACCTTATTTAAAAGATATCCAAAAACTGATAGGACTACAGATTCCGGTTGTGAAAGACCATCCTTGGGTGACTGTGGAAGGAGTGAAAGCGCAGGCCGGTAAGACGGAAGAACTGAAGGAAAAAGCAAAAGCCAATAAGGCATACCGGGGCAATAAGAGCAATGGTGATTATTGGCGTAGGAAGAAACAGGCTCAAAGCAGGCAAGGGCAAGGCAGGCAGAGTTCGGATAGAAAGGCTTCCGGCAGGCAAGGATAAAGAATGACTTGTCTGGGCTGTATTACAAAATAGCATGGATTTAAATGGATGTTTTTATACATTTCCATGAGTCCATGTTTTTTTCGTTTTTATATGCTCCGGTTTAAGTTGCGATTTTTATTGTGTGGTTTTAATTATGTTCTTCTTATTTTTTTGTTATTTCTTGCTCTTAAGAATAAACTTAATTTCAGTGATTTACGGGTTTATAGCAGCGAAGACTTCCATTTAGGTAAAAATAAAAGCTTTATATGTCCATAAAAATGAAGTATCTACCCTTTTTCTATAATCATTGGATTTATAAAATGTAATATCTTGATAATTAGAGATTATTGAGATATATGCAAAGTTCCATTAGAACTTATGCTTTTCGATAAAATTTAGATTAACGCTGCAAATATATAAAAAATGTTGTAGACGACAATTGAAATACTTATTTTTATTATAATCTTAATGAAATATATAAAATTACCTGTTATAAGATGCTGGGTATATGGAAAATATTTTATATATATGATTTTCAAAAATACACTCTAAATTGGTAGTAATAGTCTTTATACTAGACCTCAAGCACTTATTTTCAATAAGTAATAGTGAATGACGAAGTTCTAATGGTACTTGGTACTTTAAGAGTTTTTGCTTTTCTAAAACTTTTAAAAATCACTATATGATTAAGTATCTAAAGTCCGTGGGTGTTTTACTGTTCTTGTCAACAGTCTGTAATGGAACGGTTTACGCCAATCAAGAAGGAAGAAAAACAGACGTGAGAGTGACTCAGCAAAATGGTACTTGTACCGGAGTTGTAAAAGATGCTACAGGCGAAACGATTATCGGTGCATCTGTGGTAGTAAAAGGTTCCACGAATGGAACCATTACAGGGATTGATGGAGATTTCTCCCTGTCTAATGTGCCCAAAGGAAGCACGATTGTCATTTCATTCGTAGGGTATCAGACGCAGGAAATAAAGTGGACGGGAGTGCCATTGAATGTTATTTTGAGTGATGATACAAAAGTCTTGGATGAAGTGGTGGTAGTGGGATATGGAACGCAGAAAAAAGTGAATGTGACGGGTGCGGTAAGTATGGTCGGTTCGGATGTGATAGAGTCACGCCCTGTTGCCAACGTAAGTCAGGCATTACAAGGGGCGGTTCCCGGTTTGAATCTTTCTACCAGTTCAAGTGGGGGTGACCTTAATACCAGCATGAATATCAATATTCGTGGTACAGGTTCTATCGGCGACGGTTCTGTAGATAGTCCTTTGATTTTAATTGATGGTATAGAGGGAGATTTGAATTCTTTGAATCCTAATGATGTAGAAAGTGTGTCTGTTCTGAAAGATGCCGCTTCGGCTTCTATCTATGGTTCGCGTGCTGCATTTGGTGTAATCTTGGTTACGACTAAGAGTGGGAAGGCCGGTAAGGTGAAGGTTAATTACTCCGGCGATATTCGTTTCAGTACCGCGACACAGGTGCCCAAGATGGCTAATTCATTGCAATTTGCCACTTATTTCAATACTGCGAATATTAACGCTGGCGGTTCAAATATATTCAGCGATGAAACGATGGCGAATATCAAGAAGTATATGAATGGCGAATTCACAGACCCTAGCCAGCCGGAATATTGGGGAACAACAGCCAATGTGGAGAATGGGAAGTGGAACAACTATGGCTCGGCTTTTGCCAATACGGATTGGTTTGAGGAATTCTATAAAAAGAATGTGCCTTCTACACAGCATAATCTGAGTCTGAGTGGGGGAACTGAGAAGTTTAATTGGTCGGTCAGTGGGAGTTTCTTGCTACAGAATGGTCTGATTTCTCATGGGCACGACGAACTGGACCGTTATACGTTGAATAGTAAAATCGGAGCCGAACTGGCTTCATGGGCACGCCTGGATTACTCAACAAAATGGACACGCAAGGATTATGAGAAGCCTCAATATCTGACAGGGTTGTTCTTCCATAACATTGCACGCCGCTGGCCTTCTTGTCCGGTAGTCGATCCGAATGGAAACTGGATGGCAGAAATGGAGATTTATGAATTGGAAGACGGGGGGGTATATAAGGAGAACAACGATGAGTTCACCCAACAGTTAAAGTTTACCTTCACGCCGTTGAAAGGATGGAACATTTATGCTGAAGGTGCTCTGCGTCTTACCAATAATAAGACTACTCAAAACAAAATTCCTATTTATAATTATAATGTAGCCAATGAGCCGATGTTACGTGATTCTGGATACGGAACAGTGACTTATGTGTATGATAACCGCTACAAGCAAAACTATTATGCTGTAAATGTTTATACCGATTATTCTCACAGCTTTGGAAAACATAATGGAAAAGTTTTGTTGGGCTTGAACTATGAACGTTATAATCAAGACAATATGTGGGCAAGCGGTACAGACTTAACAACTGAAGATAAACCTTTCTTGAGCCAGACACAAAGTAACAAGAAGAATGGTGACGGTTATTGGAATCGGGCTACAGCAGGTTATTTCGGACGTTTCAATTATGATTATGACGGTAAGTATCTGGCGGAGTTTAATATTCGTTATGACGGTTCTTCACGTTTTCTAGCCGATAAGCGGTGGGCATGGTTCCCGTCGGTATCTTTGGGATGGAATATTGCCCGTGAGGAGTTCTTTGAGAAATTGAGTGAAACAGTTAATACGCTGAAACTTCGTGGTTCTTGGGGACAATTAGGTAACACTAGTTCCAATTATAACAGTTTCTGGGATTGGTATCCGTTCTATCAGCAGCAGGCCATCAGTTCTGCATCCAGCAACTGGCTGATTAATGGCGAAAAACAAAATACATCTTCCCTTCCCAGCATCGTTAATGCTACCATGACTTGGGAAACGGTGGAAACATGGGATTTCGGTTTTGATTTCGGCGCTTTTAATAATCGCCTGACCGGTACTTTTGATTGGTATAGTCGTACTACAAAAGACATGATTGGTCCGGCACCTATCTTGGGTTCTGTATTGGGTACTAATGCTCCCAAAACCAACAACTGTGATATGCGTACTTCGGGGTGGGAATTGGAAATCGGATGGCGTGATCAGATTAATGATTTCAAATATGGTGTTCGGTTCAATCTCTCGGATAATCGATCTAAAATTCTGACCTATCCATACGATGGGGAGTTTAGCAATCAAAGTATCGGAGGGTATTATAATGGCAAGTATTTAAATGAAATTTGGGGGTATGAAAGTGTCGGTCTGGCTTCTTCAAAAGTAGAAATGGACAATTGGCTGACAACCAATAAGCCCAACTGGGGAAGCAACTGGGGTGCAGGTGATGTGATGTATAAGGATTTGAATGGAGATGGCATTGTCAGTTCCGGTGCAAATACTTTGGACGATCACGGTGATTTGAAACGTATTGGTAATGCGACTCCTCGTTATCGTATCGGTTTGAACTTAGATGCGGCATACAAGGGATTTGATTTTTCTATTTTCTTTCAAGGAGTGTTGAAACGCGATTGGTTCTTCGGTGCCGGTGATGCATACTTTTGGGGAGCGCAAGGAAATATGTGGCAAAGCGCCTGCTTTGAAGATCATTTGGACTATTGGACGGAAAACAATACTGGTGCATATTATCCGAAACCTTATTTTGGCGGTATTCAGAAAAATCAGCAGACACAGACGCGTTATTTGCAAAGTGCCGCCTATCTCCGTTGCAAGAATATCCAGTTGGGGTATACTTTGCCGAAATCTCTGTTGTCACCGGCCGGAATCAGTAATTGCCGCATTTATCTGTCATGCGATAATTTATTCACTATCACTAGTCTGTCCGATATATTTGATCCCGAAGCTTTCGGAGGATATGGTGACGAAGGATGGGGCAGTGGTAAAACTTATCCGTTGCAACGTACTGTTTCTGTGGGTGTAAATCTTAGCTTTTAACTAATAAAAAGAAGAATATTATGAAAATAAATACAAAACACATCGGATTATGTCTTTTGTTGGGTGCTGCTATGAGTACCACCTCGTGTAACGATCTGCTCGACCTTGATCCTGTAAGCCAAATCACACCGGAGTCATTCTATACATCAGCCGATCAGCTGGCTACTTACTTGAATAATTATTATAGTTCCTATTTGGTTGCTCCCTATAGCGGAGAGATGTATCATACGCAGAGTTATAGTGATGGTATGGCACGTTCTGACGGTAATACCGATATCATGTTGGCTGGGTTGAACGGTAATACGACTCTTTTTGCCGATGACCATTGGGAAGTTTCTTCGGGAAAAGCCCTTCAGGGATACTATGGAGGGGTACGCGTTTACAATTATTTTTTAGATAAGGCAGTTACCGGTTATGAGAATGGAACGATTACCGGCGATGCGGAACTGATTAAGAACTATATCGGAGAGGGTTACTTCTTCCGTGCATTGTGTTATTTCCGAATGTTGGCCTATTATGGTGATTTACCCATAGTTACCAAGGTCTTGGAAGATAATGATGAGGTCATTGTAGAAAACAGTAAGCGTACTCCGCGTAATGAAGTGGCACGTTTCATATTGGAAGATTTGGACAAAGCTATTTCATATTTAGCAAGTCGAGGCAAGTTCAATGGTCAGCGTGTCAATAGAGAGGCGGCTTTGCTGTTTAAATCTAGAGTAGCCTTGTTTGAAGCCACTTTTGAAAAGTATCATAAAGGAAGCGGACGTGTACCGGGAGATAATAATTGGCCGGGAGCCAATATGCCTTATAACAGTGGAAAGAATTTCAGTATTGATAGTGAAGTGGATTTTTTCTTGACAGAAGCTATGAATGCTGCAAAACAGGTAGCCGATAATGCGCAACTGACTACCAATAATCATGTAATAGAACCTCAACCGGGTGTCATCACAGGTTGGAATGACTATTTTGAAATGTATAGTCAGCCTTCACTGGCTAATGTCCCCGAAGTCTTATTGTGGAAACAGTACAGCTTTAGCCTGAGTATCAGTCACGATGCAGCCTATCGTGTGAAGACTGGTTGTGCCGATGGATATACCCGTACCTTTGCAGAGTCTTTTCTGATGAAGAATGGATTACCCATTTATGCCAGCAATGACTATCAGGGTGATGTCAGCATTGATAATGTGAAAGCCGGTCGCGACGAACGTCTTCAGCTTTTTGTTTGGAGTGAGAGTACGCTGCTTGATTCTGATCCTAGTGCGCCTCAGTACAGTCAGCCATTCAAGAAACCCGGTATCGATAATTCAAATCAAGAAATACGTTGTATCACAGGGTATCAGCCACGTAAGTATTATACGTATGATTATACCCAGACTCCGAATGATGAGTTGCGCTGTACTAACGCATGCCCTGTTTTCCGTACAGCTGAGGCATTATTGAACTATATGGAAGCTTGTTATGAAAAGAATGGAACACTGGATGCTGATGCCAGAAAGTATTGGATGCAATTGCGTGAACGTGCCGGGGTGAGCACTGATATTGACGCTACAATTGCTGCTACCGATCTTTCCAAAGAAAAGGATTTCGGGGTGTATTCAGGGACTTCCATGGTGGATGTGACCTTGTATAATATTCGTCGCGAACGTATGAACGAGCTTTTCAGTGAAGGACAACGTTTTGCCGATTTGATTCGTTGGCGCTCCTTTGACCGTATGATAACTGCAAAGTGGATTCCTGAAGGAGTGAATTTTTGGGATAATCTTTATCTGTTGTATGATGCTGATATCAAGGCGGACGGGACATCGGATGCAGTTGTCTCTGGTAAAGAGCAAGGCAAGTATCTACGTCCTTACAGCCGTAATTTGGAGAGTTCCAACGAACTGCGTGATGGTTATAACTGGCATGAGGCATATTATTTGTATCCGATAGGAATCAGTGATATACGTACAGCTTCTGCTGACCGCGATATAAACAATAGCAATATATATCAGAATATAAATTGGCCCACTACGGCAGGCGGACATGCTGAAAAATAATTTTTTTCATAAGGTTGGGTCAATAAATATTCAGAAGTAAAAGTATTCGTTTTTTGGGATAATATTTTTAACATAGCAAAAGGGCAGGGAGTTCGTGAGGATTCTCTGTCTTTTGTCATATATGGTCTTTAGATTTTTCGGGCTGTTTTTGGTTGAAATACCTGGCAGTGATGGAGGTTTCGGGTTTGTAATCCGTTGATGTCAGCCAATGCCCTGACTTGGAAATGCTTTATATCAACTTCCAGCATCAATTTACCCAATTTGATGCAATTCATGGGTGGATCGTATTTTCATAGGCGTAAGAATTGGTGTGCTGCAAAGATCGGAAAATCTCCGGGTTGATAAAGGAAAGAGTGAAAAATATGAAAAAAAGAAGCCCGGTCCATTTTGTGGTAAGCGGACCGGGCTTTACAATCAATTTGTCAATCGTTTATAACCAATGGGGCTGCTACCTCCATTGGAACTTTAGAACTGTGCGACAGGGCGCGTGGCGTAATTGCTGGCTTTGCTGTTGGCAACTATCGCACCACTAACGAAATTCAGATACCAGGCGGATTCTGCCGAGTGTTCGGAAGAAGACCAGTACCCCTTGCGTGTGAAATCATTGAAACAATCTTGTTTGTCTTTGCAAATGACTCCGGTTTTTTGAAGTTCCCACAACAAAGTCAACTCGCCTGCCGACGGTAAATACCATTCACCTGCCGATTTGCCGCTGGTACTGTATTGGTAGCAGTAACCTCCTGCCGGGTAACTGGAAGAACTTTTACCAAGATAGGCGGTGTGAGCCTTTCCGTTGAAGTCGCTGATGGCTCCTTCTGACACCCAGGTGGCAGGTTGTCCGGTTTCAACATGGATGGTTGCTCCCTTGATGCGTTCCTCGTCCTTATCGGAGAAGAAAGAATCGGCGGTTCCGTCATAATAAGGGAGAACACCGCTTGTCAATGTACCGTCAGCGGTGGTATAGTTTTCGATGCCTTCTATATCTTCTGCTTTGCTGATCCATTTGGTACTGGACTGGTTGTCGCTTAATGCCACGATGCGTCCGAATGGAGAAGTGGACAGGGTGGGCGAGAGATTGCCGTCCGCATCATCCAGAGCATAGACAATACCGATGCAGGTTTTATTCTCATTCTTCTCGCTGGAGAAGGTAGCGTCGCTATAGTAATAATCGCCTACCTTGGCAGAAGGTAAAAGAGTGCAAGTGAGTGTCGGCGCTTCGTATACTTTGCCTTTCTCCAATTTGATGGTTGTCGAAGTAGCTGTCTCATACACTTCACCGGTGGTGGTAACAAGGGTGAAATGCAATTGTGCTTCGGAAGGGAAGAAGGAGATGTAAGTGGTTCCGGAAATACCGGTTTTGTTTTTAATAGTGATATTTCCTGTTTGGGTACTGCTAAACTCTCCGTCTTTTAGTTTCATAACGGCACTCGAGTAGAGGTTTCCGGCAGTGGCGGTTACGGTAATTCTTGTGATGTTGTTCAAAGGACTGTCACCGTTGGCGGTGAACTGGAATTTACCGATGGTGACCAAGCTAGTCATTTCGCAGGCGGAAGAGCCTGTAGTTTCGTTCATGCTGGCTTTACACAGTGCCCACGAGTAATCATAATTTGTTATACCTGCCAGTGTTCCGTCTTGTCCGCTCAGGTTGAGGGGTTGAGTCAGAGTGTCGCTGCTGGTCGCGGTGATGGCTGCCGCCGGGTAGAATACGGCAATTTCATTCTCGTTCTTTACTAGTGTCGAAAGATCGCCCGTAAAGGTATCAGAAGAGTCAGTTTCTCTTGTGAGAATCGTTTTGGGAACACCGCTGGAACCGGTTTTCATTACGGCCAGTTGGCTGTTGGCGTTCCAGTTGCCTTGCAGGATGCCTGTATCCTCTGCATCTGAAGAACGGGGGGACAGTGATGCTGTGAGAGAAAAAGGAACGGTGGAGGTTGTTGTAACTTGATCATCGTCATCGCTACACCCCAACATGCATAGAGCGATGCCCAAACAGAGAATAGTTGTTGTCTTTTTCATCATCGTTTTCGTTTTGCTGTTTTATGATTAAAACTTGAATGGTATTTATTATTTAATTTTAGATAGCAAAGGTAAATGTTCTCGGTCGATTTTTCTAATCTATTCGGCGAAAGCTGTTTTTTTTTCGATAAATTAGGGGAATAAGGGGAAATTTGAGGTGAAATGTAAAGAAGTGGATGGACGGGAAGCGAACACTTTCCGTCCATCCTGTCAGGATGGCGATGATTATTTCTTTTCACCGAAGTCGGCTTGTTGTTTTTCCACCTCTTTCAGCCTTTGTGCATTCCGTTCTTTCAGCAGACGTTCTTGTTCCAGTTCGGAAGCCGATTTGGCGGCTGATTGTCCAAAAGGTGAGTCGCTGCTCATGGGAATCAGCGCAGCTTCACTTTCGGTATAGATGAAAGGATGAGCTGCCGGCTTGCTTTCTAATTCCAACACTGCGCTGGCAGGCATTTGCGAGCCTTCGAACAATACGCTGGCAGTGATTTTGATTTTACCCGGCTTTAAGGTGGATTGTATCAGCACGGGGGCTGTCCCCCATTTTACCGGAGCCGGATTGGCCAGTATATTCGCTCCGCCTAAAATACGTCCTTCTCCTTCTACATGGAATTTCACATAATAGTTGTTCAGACGTTTGATATTCCCGTTTTTATCGGCTATGGCGGCTACTACGGTTACAAAGTCGGAGCCATCAGCTTTTAAGTCGGTGTTTTCATTGTCAACCCAAAGCAGCAGTTTCTCGGGACGCCGGGCCGGTCGTACTTCGTGCGTGGCAACTACTTTTCCGTCTATGATGCCTTCGGCCAGTAGGAACACCTCGTCCTGTTTCTTCTTTCTCATAGACATGTTCTTGTCTATCATGAAGTCGTATATATCTTTGAATGTTATAACGGGTGAGGGCATTCCTTCTTTCGTTGCCGGCTTGGTGTAAGTCCATGTCTTGCCACCTTTATTATAAGTAAGCCGCACCTCGTCACAATTGGAGTATACAGTAACGTCTTTGGGTGAGAAGGGAGTCATTTCATGGGCGATGTGCACCATCGGTCCTGTTTCGAAAAGACGGTCTTGCTTTTCGGGCGAGCGCTGGGCTTTGAACATATAATAAGCATATTTGGGTTGACGGAATACGTCCATCACACCACCATAGAAGGGATCGGGATGATAGCCGCGTTGGTGGTCGAACGAGTGCCACAAACAGCCGCCGACGTGTTGGCGCGGAGTACGGCAGAGTACATCGTAACAGGTGAAAGGATAACGGGGAGCGGCATAGTGCTGTGCCTGGATGAGCATAGCCTGTTCCCCCCAGTTGCGTGCCACACGGCTGGGGGAGTTGTGCGAATTCCAGTCGTCTACATTATCTCCCCACTCGCGGGTGAAATAGGTTATTTTAGGGTCGAGGCTTTTGATGGCCCAGTCCTTGTCCGCGTTGGCCGGATGAGTGAAGAGTACCGGATATACCTCATGTCCCCGTGCTTCGCTGTCGCAACCGGAGTAGCAATACGGATAAGGGTATTCTTGATTGACAATATCGAGGGTATTTTGGGCGAAGTCTGCCGGATACCAGGTTTCATTCAGAATAGGTTCCCATAACCATACACAAGGGTGATTGCGATCACGCCGTACCAGGTTGCGGATATCGCTATAGACACGTTGTGCAAATTCGGGGGCGTCATTCCAGAATTGCCATCCCGGAGTGTTGACGATGACGAACAAGCCCAGTTCGTCGCAGGCGTCCATAAAGGCGGGGTCTTGAGGGCAGTGAGCATTCCGGATGACTTTCATACCTGCGTCGCGTAGCTTTTTAGCGTCGCGCCAATGAATGCTGTTGGCAACGGCATTGCCTACTACGGCAAAATCCTGATGGCGGTTGGCGCCAATCAGTGGGCTTGGATAAGGTTTGCCGTTCAGCCAGAATCCGTCCTTGCCCTTGAATTCTACGCTGCGGATACCGATGCGGCGGCGGTAGCCGTCCACTACATTTCCTTCATTGTCGCGGATACGGACAATCAGGTTATATAACGTAGGCGTTTCAGGGCTCCAAAGCAGGGGAGACTTCAACATTATTTTATCTTTTGAAGTGACTGCCTTGCCCGGACGTACTTGAATGACATCGTTCAGAAATGCGGCTTGTGTGCCGTCGGGTTGCTGAAGTTCATATTCTACTACTCCTTTGAAGTTCTTTTTACTGTCATTACGTATATGGGCTTTCAGGATTATTTCTGCGGAAGTGTCGGAAACTTTGTCGTATGACACGAAAAGCCCGCCGCCTGCCATTTCGTTTTCGAAATTGGGATCGGTGATGAAAACCGGACGATGGGCTATTAGCCAGCAGTCACGATAGATGCCGCCAAAATAAGTATAATCCAGTACATCCTGTGCTTTGCCGGGAGGATAGCTGGGGTCATTGCTGTTGTCTGCCCATACGGCTATCACATTGTCTGTTTCCCAATTCAGTGCGTCGGTGACATCAACGACTACAGGCAGGTATCCGCCAAAGTGTTCAGTCAATAAATTGCCGTTTACGAAAACTTTGCTTTTCCCCATGATAGCTTCGAAATGCAGGAAAAGTTTTTTGCCTTTCAATTCATCTGTCGGAGTGAAATGTTTGCGGTACCATACCTCGCCTTGATAGTTGATACATCCACTGGCCTCAGTCGGTACATATTCAATGCCGTCAGGCAGGGAAACCATTTTCCAGTTCCGGTCATTAAAGTCGGTCGCTTCTGCACCTGTAGCGGCTCCTTTGTGGAATCGCCATGCCGGATTCATGGAATATACTTCACGTCCGGAGTTTGCCAGTTCATAGAAACCGGCAGTAGAGAATTCAGGTTGGTGGGCTGCCTGCATCTCATAGAGAGGGAAAAATAGTAAAGCGATGAGATAAAATAAGATGTTTTGTTTCATGGTTCTATGTATCTTGATAATTTAATGAAGGTCAAAGATAAGAAATAAAAAAATACTGGGGAAATAAAAAAGAGAAGCAATTCTGCTTCTCTTTGATTGAAGTTGCGGAGGCCTGACTCGAACAGACGACCTTTGGGTTATGAGCCCAACGAGCTACCAACTGCTCCACTCCGCGATGTTGTGTTTTGATTACGGGTGCAAAGGTACGGCTTTTTTTCTAATCTCCAAACTATTTCTGTATCTTTTTCTCAAATAAAATAATCTTTTTAGCTAATGTGTTGATATATAGAGCGTATACGATATGTTAATTAACGTTTGCTTCAAGATTATACTTTATTTGTTTGTGTGGTACAAAGAAAAAATGTAATTTTGCTCACATATATATGTAATGTGCAATTGAACTTATATGGCAGTATCAAAGACTAGGGCTAAATTGGTAGACGTCGCCCGTCAGCTTTTTGCGAAGAATGGGGTGGATGATACGACAATGAATGATATAGCGGTGGCTTCCAAGAAGGGAAGACGCACGCTCTATACGTATTTCAAGAGCAAAGAAGACATTTATATGGCAGTGGTGGAGTCGGAGTTAGAGATGCTGTCGGGGGCTATGGAGAAAGTGGCTGAACAGGATATCGCTCCTGATACGAAAATACTGCGGCTGATAGAAACACATCTGGACTCTATCAAGATGGTGGTGTTCAGGAACGGGACTTTGCGTGCCGGCTTTTTCCGTGATATATGGAGAGTGGAGGCGGTGCGGAAGAATTTTGACCGGACGGAAACAAAGCTGTTCAGGCAGGTGTTGACGGAAGGAAAGGAAAAGGGAATCTTTGATATAGACAATGTGAATATCGTGGCGGATATTGTGCACTATTGCGTGAAGGGCATTGAAGCGCCTTATATACGTGGCCAGATAGGTGAGGAACTGGACGATGAGACAGGATGGGCATACGTGGCAAAAATTGTGTATGGCGCATTGGGGCGTAAAGAACAGAATAAGGAATAAAATTAACTTTATAATTATAAAATCAAAAATTATGGGATTATTAACAGGAAAGACTGCGATTGTGACAGGTGCCGCTCGTGGTATTGGTAAAGCGATTGCATTGAAGTTTGCTGCCGAAGGAGCAAATATTGCTTTTACAGACTTGGTAATTGATGAAAACGGTCAGAATACAGAAAAAGAAATTGCTGCGTTGGGTGTAAAGGTGAAAGGTTATGCTTCTAATGCTGCGAATTTTGAGGATACAGAGAAAGTGGTTAATCAGATTAAGGATGATTTCGGTTCTGTTGATATTCTGGTGAACAATGCAGGTATCACGAAAGATGGATTGATGATGCGTATGAGTGAGGCGCAGTGGGATGCGGTAATCGCTGTGAACTTGAAGTCTGCCTTTAACTTTATCCACGCATGTACTCCGATCATGATGCGTCAGAAGAGTGGAAGCATTATCAACATGGCTTCCGTAGTGGGTGTTCACGGAAATGCCGGTCAATGTAACTATTCTGCTTCAAAAGCCGGTATGATCGGTCTGGCTAAATCCATCGCTCAGGAATTGGGCTCTCGCGGTATCCGTGCCAATGCCATCGCTCCGGGATTCATCATCACGGATATGACAGCCAAATTGTCTGACGAAGTAAAAGCTGAGTGGGCCAAGAAGATTCCTTTGCGTCGTGGAGGTACTCCTGAAGATGTGGCGGATGTAGCTACTTTCCTGGCTTCTGATATGTCTTCGTATGTATCAGGACAGGTTATCCAGGTTGACGGCGGTATGAACATGTAATATGACAGTTGTTTACGAGGATAATCATATTGTTGTAGTCAATAAGACTTCTTCCGAGATCGTTCAGGGAGACAAGACCGGTGATACTCCCTTGTCGGAGATGGTGAAACAATACCTGAAAGAGAAATATAATAAGCCGGGAAATGTTTTCATTGGAGTGACCCACCGCTTGGACCGTCCCGTCAGCGGGTTGGTGGTGTTCGCCAAAACGAGCAAGGCATTGCCCAGACTGAATGAGATGTTCCGTAATGGTGAGGTGAAAAAGACCTATTGGGCCATAGTGAAAGAATGCCCCAAGGAAACGGAGGGCGAGCTGGTTCACTATTTGGTGCGTAACGAGAAACAGAATAAGTCTTATGCATACGATAAGGAAGTAAAGAATTCCAAGAAAGCTGTACTTCATTATAAACTTATCGGCCATTCTCAGAATTACTATTTATTGGAGGTGGATCTGAAAACTGGAAGGCATCATCAGATTCGTTGCCAGTTGGCCAAGATGGGATGTCCCATTAAAGGTGATTTGAAATATGGCTCTCCACGTTCCAACCCGGATGGCAGTATCTGTCTGCATGCCCGGACGGTACAGTTCGTTCACCCTGTGTCGAAGGAAATGATCCGGTTGACTGCGCCGGTACCCGAAGGTAACTTGTGGAACGGTTTTGAGATAGACTAAAGAGGGATATTCAGTAAATGTCTCTAAAAAATAAGATGGCATATGAAGATGATAGGGCATGACCATTTCATATGCCATTCTTATTGTCATTTTTCCGTGCTTTCTCACATACTTCTATCCGACAGGACATGACGTTCCGGAAGAAGTCTGATGACCTCTTCTGATTCTGTGAGTAAAATCATATCATGCTGCTTTAGCTGTTTTGTTTCTGATTTTTTCTATCATCAGTATGGCATTTGCCGTATGTATTCCAAAGAAAATCCACAGTATTTCCGTCTTCCTGTTTCTGGCCTTTATCCTTGAGAGCGAGTAATGTTGCTTTTGAGTGCCGAAGCTTCCTTCAAGCCGTGTTGCCCTTTCTTTGAGAGTTCGCTTCTAAGCACCTTCCTCAAAGGCTCATCTTTGGCCGCCCTTCCCTTGCGCACAAAGGATGTGGATATCCCATATTTTGTACAGAACTTTCTGTTGGCATTATTGGCATATATGGAATCGGCAGCCACACATCTTACCCTTACATTCATAAGCTTCTGCTGCATACGGATACAGTCCTTCAAGCGTATACCCTCATTGAATGCCTTGAACGAGAGGTGTTCGATGAACGATATGCCGTCTATCTGTATATTATTGACCTTTGCACCGAACTCGACGGACTTGTTTTCCTTGCCTCTGACGATGGGACGTACATAATGACGGTCAATGCTGACGATGCGGTCACTGACTTTCCGCCCTTCAAACATTTCCTTTTCTTGTACAAGCACCTTTCTGATGATGGAAAGACGCTTATGATAATCCTGGGTATATCGGAGTAAAGCACCGTACTCGCTATGGATCCCATCCCTTTGACTGAGGAGCTTTTCAAGAAGCTTGATCATACGGCGCTTAAGCATTCTTGTCCTTGAAGCTCTCCTCTTTCTTTTCTTGCAGTAGGACAGATAGGATTCCGCCACATTCCTGTATTTGTTGCGCGGACGCCTTATGCCCAACTCCTGCAATGCCGGCATATATGCCTGTAGAGCCATTCGAGGCTTTCCCAAAGGAGTTTCATGTCCGTAGGAAAACGCATGTGGCTTTCATAGCATGTGGCATCGGTCATGCAGACGTGAAGGTTATCAAGATAAGGTTTCCAGTGTGAAGCCAGGAGCTCCTGGAAAGAATCAATGTCAAGGCGGGATGCTATCTCATTACGGATGGCACTGACTATCTTGAAGTTGGTTATGGGAAGGGACGGGGGAATCATAATTCCACAGAAAATCTGGTAGTGTATGTTCCCGTTCAGATGTTCCACCAGTTGCCTGTCGGAGAATCCGGTGTATGCCTTCAGGACCATAAGGGCGATCTTTGCGGAAGGACTGAATCTGTTCCTGCGTCCCAGGCGCCGGTCCGACAGGCCGGCGGCTTTTGCCATACATTCAAACGGAAAGACCGAATGAAGCTTGCCAAGCTCACTCTCATTAAAACTCTTGCGGTATTTTTCCAGAATATCAAATTCTGTAAAACCCAAAGTAGGGTGAATTTCTGAAATATTCACTATCTTTGCCATATCTTATTAGTTTGGATATTTCCCCCGTTTTGGCCGTCAAATCTTATTTTCGGGGGAATACCTAAAGATACAAAAAAGCCAACTAATTCGCAATACTTTGTGTATGAATTAGTTGGCTGATTTTGTAATATTTAATGAATGTCCCTAAAGATAGAAAACAAAAAGGGAATGCTTCACAGCATTCCCTTTTCTTACTTTTAGGCATCTTTCATTTACTTCAAAACTTCTCCGCTTTCGCTGAAAAGTACAGTGCTTTCAGTTCCCTCTTTATCAGTTAAAACAACCTTGTAAGTTTTAGTTCCATCTTCGTTTGCTTCTACGGCAGCTTCTTTGATAGTAGATTCTGCATAGTTCTTTGTGATAGCTTCCTGCACGGCAGCCGGAAGGTCTTTCACTTCAATAGGGGTAAAATCATTTATCATAGTTATGGTCACAGAGTCCACCATAAAGTTGTCGGCGAATGCTACTGATGTTCCTAATCCCATTACCAATGCTACTGCAACAAATAACTTTTTCATAATTGTAGGTTTTTACTGTTAATACTATGTTGTTTTGTTTTCTCTGATAACAGAATGACAATATCTGTGCCAGAAAATAGATTGAATCTTTAAAATATTGATAATTAATGGATTACTCTTAGTGGAGGATGAAAGGAACATGGGGATAAGTGTGGAACATGGGGAATGCTTTGTGGAATTATTCCACATATCCGGCGGGAAGATGAGTTTATATGCTGTAAGGCTGTGCCCGATAGGAACAGTAGGGACAACAGCCTTACGGTACAGTAGCTTCTTGTTGGTAAAGTTATTGAATATCGTACAGTTTCAATTTGTTATATAAAGTCTTCCGGTCTATGCCTAATAAGATGGCGGCTTTACTTTTATTGTTTCCTGTCTGCTTCAATGCCTCAAGGATACGTTTCTTTTCCGCCGCTTCATCGTGCAGGCTGAACGTCTGCGGACTGGCGGACATTACAGGTTCCTGCAACTCATAACCTAATTCGGCAAGGGTGATAAAGTTGCTCTGTGCCAACAGGGTGGCACGTTTTACTATATTCTTCAGTTGCCGGAGATTTCCGGGCCATGAATACGTTTGTAAAGCTTGGCTGGCAGCGGCGTCAAACCCTATCAGCTGGCGGTCCAGTTCCCTGTTTGCCTGGTCCAAAAAGAAATTGGCGAATAGCAGGATATCTTCTTGCCGTTCTTTTAATGCCGGCATACGAAGGGTAAATTCATTGATACGGTGGTAAAGATCTTCGCGGAAGTTTCCTTTTTCAATGGCTTGTTGCAGGTTCTCGTTGGTAGCGCTGACCAGCCGCACATCTACCTCTATTTCTTTATTGGAGCCGACCGGACGGATGCGTCTTTCCTGCAAAGCACGGAGCAACTGTATTTGTACTTCATAACTTAAGTTGCCTATTTCATCCAGAAACAAAGTACCTCCGTTGGCTTCTACGAATGCTCCTGTTTTGTCGTTTAACGCCCCTGTGAAGGAGCCTTTTACATGACCGAAGAATTCGGAAGCCGCCAGTTCTTTGGGGATAGAACCGCAGTCTATGGCAATGAACGGTTTGTCGGCCCGTTTGCTTAGCTGATGAATACGGTGCGCCACATACTCTTTACCTGTTCCGCTGGCACCGTTTATCAGTACGGACATGGGGGTGGGAGCTACCAGACCTACATAATTGTAGAGTTGGCGCGCCGCCTCGCTTTCCCCCTCCAGGAAATTAGAGGGAGGAACGGTTGCACTATGGGGAACGGCTTTGCTCTTGGATGCTTTGGGCGTGACTGTGTTCTTTTCTATTCCTGCCGGTGTAGGTAAAGCTTTGTTTTGCAATGCCTCATTAATTTTCTTCAGCAACTCATCCGGTTGTACCGGTTTTGAAATGTAATCACTGGCTCCATGTTTTATGGCCTGTACAGCGCTTTGGATGTCAGCATAGCCTGTCATGATGATGAGTGGGATGTTGTATTTCTGTTCTTTCATCCATGAAAGCAAGAAGATACCATCTTGATCGGGCAGGCGCAGATCAGACAAGACAAGATCGTATGGTTGTGCGTCCAGTTGTTTGCGTGCGCGCGCATTACTGCTTGCTGTATCAACCGAAAATCCTTTTTTACCCAGCCAGGTTTTCAACATGGTGGCAAAAGTCAAGTCATCTTCTACTATCAGAATGGAATGTGGCATCTTTATGTGTTTTTTATTCGTACAAAAATAAACTTTTTTCACGGTGTGCCGAAACACGGACTCTATTTCTAATACCTTTTAACTTAACAGGGTTTAATTCTTCATTCTTCATCCGGAATTTCAATCTGTTTTTGTGCTTCGTCAATTACTTTTTCTATTTCTTTTACTATAAAGTTTGTTTTCTCTACCGCTTCTTCACTGATTTCAGCCGTCCCTCGTCTTTGTTCCATCCATGTCAGTGCAGGAATGCAACGGGTGGCTCCCAGCATGGTGAACAGCGGCAACAGTTTATGAGCTATTGCCGTGATGCCTTCCATATTCCTTTTCGCCAACGCTTCTTCCATATACTCTCGGTTCTTTTTTGTTTCGCTGATGAAGGTGCGGAGTATTTCTGCGGCTGCTTCCGGATCATCTTCCGAGAAGGCGGTCAGGGCAGAGAAATCCAACGTTTCTTGTTGGGGATGGTTTTCTTTGGCCGGTGCTGTGTGAGGAGCCGGATTTCCTGCGGCGGATACGTCCTTTCCTGTGGCCTGGAAGATGGCTGTAAACAATTCGTTTATGGTGAAAGGTTTGTGCAGGCAACCGGCAAAGCCATGTGAACGGAAATAATTTTCGTCCATATCGCTACGGGCGGTCAGCGCGATCACCGGCAGGGTTCGCACCCATGATGTGTCCAGCGTGCGGATGGCTTTCAATAAATCGAATCCGTTCATGGCAGGCATCTGTATGTCGGTGAGCAGGGCGTCGAAGCGCTTGTCTTTCAATTTGTTGAGAAGCTCTTCGGGATGATGGCAGCAGGTCACAGTCACTCCGGGGCGTTCCAGCATGGCGGTGGTAAGCTGTAACTGTATGCGGTCATCGTCAATTAAAATCAGGTGGATCGGCTCACTGTCTTTGCGGGGAGTGTCTATTTGCCGGATTCCGGTTGAGTCAGGGGAAGCAGGAGTATGTTCCGCTTCCGGTCCGGAGGGGTTTTCATCCGGATGGGAAGGCCCCTCAGGCAAAGGCAGATATACATGGAATCGGCTGCCTTTCCCTTGTTCGCTTTCTATCTTGATATCTCCTTCGAGCAGAAGCACCAGTTTACGGGTGATGGCCAGTCCCAAGCCGAATCCTTCTTGTCCTTGTGCGTTGTGGAGCCGGGTGAATTCCTGAAAGATACGTTGTTGCTCTTCTTGGCTGATACCACATCCTGTGTCACTGATACTGAAATGCAGTTGGCCGTTTTCCAACGCTGCTTGCAGAGTGATGCTTCCTTCTTTGGTGAATTTCAGTGCATTGGATAGCAGATTCTCTGCTATCTGGCGGATACGGAACGGGTCTCCTATGTATACGCGGTTTAATGATTCGTTGCAATGATAGTTCAGTTCCAGCTGTTTGGAGTCCGCCATCGGTTTGAAGCTGATATAAATGGTGTCGAACAGTTGGTGGGGGTTGAATGATACCCGGTTGATGTCCATTTTATGTGCGTCCAGCCGGTGGTAATCCAGCAGGGATTTGACCAGGCTGAGCAGGTGATTGGCTGAACTTTGCATATTGTTCAGATAGAAACGCTGGCGTTCTTCGGTAGTGATCCGTTCCAGCAGGTCGGTATAGCCCAAGATGGAACCCACGGGGGCCTTGATATCGTGTGTGATGGTCAGCATCAGTTTTTCACGCGCCACCAGCAAGTCTTCGGCACGGCGTTTGGCTTTTTCCAGTTCTCGGCGGTAGTGGTTGCTGCGAGTGATGTCCCTCCATATCAGGACCAGGAAGAAAATAGCCAGAACCACGGCGACAATGGCGATTCCTGCCACTGTGCGGATAGAGCTTTGGCGGATGTATTCCTCTTGTATATGTTTGTTTTGTGCCAGAGCCTGCTCTTCTTCCTCTATGGTACTTAATAGCTGATTGACTTTCTGACTCAGTTTCAAGCCACTGAGGCGCAGGGACTGGGTGCGGCGATTCACCATTTCCATCCGTTCCTGATGGGTGTCGGTCACCCGGCTCTGTATGTCTTTCAGCATGGTGACCACCGTGTCTGCCGGGCTGTATGCTTCGGTCAGCGTATCGGTATATTCTTCCTGAATCACATTGCTGACTTGTGTGGAATCCGCTTTCCCGGGTGCGAACACTTCTCCCAGTCGTTTGAAGAAGCTTTTGGGCTTTTTGCGGATAACGTATGAATTGGTGTGTGTGATTACTTTTTTGCGCACGTGGGGAAGGCTGAGTAAAGAGTCTTGCTCGGCAATCAGTTCGTCGATATGCTGTTTGTAAATTTTATCTGTTCCGCCGTCCTGAATTGCTTTTAGCAGGTTGCGCATATTTCGTTCTTTATCCATGAAAAGCATTCCCACCGTATCCAGCCGTGCCAGTTGTATGCTGTCGGTCAGCAACGTGCGTAGGGAGTCAAGTGCCGTGGTGGCTTGTTTCATGGCTCGTTGGTATCGGTAGTATTGTTCTATTTGTCCCGTACTGAGCGATTGTCCGATAACTTCCGCCTGATAAAGCTGGCCGATAATCTGATTGGTGACATGGCGCCGTTGGCTCAGGATGGCTTCATCATCGCTGGTTCCGGTCAGTGACTTCATCTCCTGATAAATATATCCGATGGATATAAAGAGCAGTGCAGTCAGCAGGATATAGCCGAATGCAACTTTCAGCTTGGTGGAACGGTTGGGCAGGCTCATGGTGGTTTTATTTTAATTTCGTATCACGGTTAAAGCGTAGGTAATAGAGTATTCCGGCTGTAGTCAGTCCGAAAGGAAATGCCATCCATATTCCTATAATTCCCCAGTCCATGATGAAACCGAAGAAATAGCCGGCCGGCAGGGAGATAAGGAAATAGGCGATGAATGCGATATACATCATGGGTTTCACATCTGCGATTCCACGAAGGGCATTGGCGAAATTTATCTGTAATCCATCACCAAACTGGTAGATGATGAACGGAATGATAAGTTGTGCTACCATTACGCTGACCGCCGGACTGTCGCTGAACCATCCTCCCAGTTCGTTACGCAGCAGGAAGATGGGCAGGGCGCCTATCAGTGCGATGAGCAGCATGATATGGAATCCGGCGTATGCAGAGCGCCTGACGTTCATCCGGTCATTCTGTCCGCGGAAGTTGCTAACCCGCACGGCAACGGCTGCTCCCATGCCATAATACATCATAAAGCAGATTTGGGAAATGGCGAGCATCACTTGGTGGGCCGCCAGAGCAGTAGTCCCGATCCATCCCACCATAATGGCACTGAGACTGAACGAAGCAGTTTCCATTCCCATCTGCATGGCAATGGGCCATCCCAGTTTGTTCAGGTGCAGGAAGTCTGCCCGGTTGAGCGTATTGTGTAGAAAGCCTTCTTTATAAATATGATAACGTCGGGTACAGAAAAAAATGACGGCGAACACGATCACCATCATGATACGGGAGGCCAATGTGGAAATTCCCGCTCCCAGCAATCCCATTTCGGGCATTCCCAGTTTACCGTAAATCAGAATATAGTTGCCGATAATGTTCATTACATTTCCTGTCAATAAGATCCACATGGAAACGCGGGTATCGGTTATGCCGTCGGCAAATTGCTTGAAACCGTTGAAAAGCAGTACAAACAACAAGGATATCAGTAAAACGATGAAGTAGGGACGCATTAAAGGCAGCAGTTCTTCGGGTTGCCCCAGTCGGTGGATATTCAGATAAAGTATCCACATGATGAGTGTGAGCAATACGGCCAGCAGTGTGTTGGCAAACAGGCTGTTCTTCAGCATTCGTCCCACTACATGGGTTTCTCCTCGTCCGAACAGACTCCCTACGATAGGAGTCAGCCCGTATGAGAATCCGGTAGCGAAAATAATGGCCAAAGTAAACATATTGTTGACAAAACTGGCGGCGGCTAATTCATTCGTGCTGTGATGGCCTATCATCAATGTATCGGCAAAACCCAAAATGATGACACCTATCTGGCCGATAACGATAGGGATACCTAAAGTGAAAAGTGCTTTGTAATGTTGCATGGTTAATAAATTGCTAATGTGCCAATATGCTAATTTGCCAACTGGCTGCGCTGTGTTCCGCATGGCGCAGCCAGTTGGCAAATTAGCACATTATCAGGTCGGCAAATTACTTTTATAGTAGAGTGTGGAACAATTTTCTCGCACAAATGTTTTTTGTGCAGCTTCTTTTATCTGGCCGGCAGTGACCGAGCGATATTTGTTTACTTCATTGTTAATATCTTCCGCTTTGCCGGTCAGTTCAAAATAAGCCAGATTGGTAGCCACATTCAGGTAATTCAGGTTATTGAATATCTGTTCACTTTCATAGCGGTTCTTTACTTTTTCCAGCTCGTCTTCATCCACACTTTCTTGCCTTCAGTTCCTGCCATACGGCAGCTTCGGCAGCTTCCAGCGTGACGCCTGGGGCGGGTTTGCCGGTGATATGGAACAATCCCTCGTCAATGCTGCCCGATATATAGGCGTCGATACTGTTGAATACCTGTTTCTCTTGTACCAGATGCTGCACCAGACGGCAGGAACGTCCGCTGCTCAGCAAGTCGCTTAGCATATCAAAAGCATAGTAGTCGGGATGGCGTCGTTCACAGATATGGAATGCCATAAAGAGCGCGTCTACAGGCACGTTCCGCTCTACTGTCAGTCGGCGTTCCTCCGTTTGCCGGGGTTCTGCCGGCAGTGAGCGGGGGGCTACGTTGCGGCGCGGGATAGGGCCGAACCACTTTTCAGCCAATGTCACTGTCTCTTCAAAAGTAATATGTCCCGTTACAGCCAGAATGGCGTTGTCCGGTGCATAATATTTAAAGAAAAAGGCTTTCACCTCTTCAAGGGTGGCATTGGCTATGTGGCTGATTTCTTTACCGATGGTAGGCCACTGGTACGGATGCACCTTATAAGCTAGGGCGCGTAGCAGATGTGAGGCGTCTCCGTATGGCTGGTTCAGGTTCCGCTGTTTGAACTCTTCGATTACCACTTGCCGTTGCACTTCCAGACTGCGCGGGTTAAAGTCGAGGGACAACATACGGTCACTCTCCAGCCAGAATCCGGTTTCCACATTCTGACGAGGGAGGGTGATGTAATAATTGGTTATGTCATTATTTGTCCATGCGTTGTTTTCGCCTCCGGCATTTTGTACCGGAGTGTCATAGTCGGGCACATGGATGGAGCCTCCGAACATCAGGTGCTCAAACAGATGGGCGAATCCGGTATGATCAGGATCTTCATCGCGTGCGCCCACATCGTACAATAGGTTCAGTGCCACCATCTGAGTCGTATTGTCCTCATTGTGTATCACACGCAGCCCGTTGGACAAGGTGTATCGGTTAATGTTAATCATCTGAGTCGCAAATTACTGAATACTTGCCTTGAGAATCCGGATATTCTCTATAGGGCGGTCTGCGCGGTTCGTTTTTGCTATTTCAATATTGTCCACTACTTCCATACCTTCGGTTACTTCACCGAATACGGTATAAGAACCGTCCAGGTGGGGAGCGCCGCCTATGGTGCTGTATGCTTTGATCTGTTCGGGGGTGAAGCGGAATTTCTCTTCTTTGTCCGCCAGCTCACGGGCTTGGGCTTCCAAGGTGTCCTGTAATTCCAGTAACCCGGCATTGTCTCCTGCCTTGCGCATCTTGTATATTTCCTTCATGTGCTGGCGTGCCAGACTGTCGAACAGAGCTTCTTCACGCTGTTCGTTTATTTTGTTCTCCATGCCCAGCAATTGCGGTTCGGTGAACTTGCGTCCGGTAACAATATAGAACTGGCAACCCGATGAAGCCTTTTCGGGGTTCACATCATCACCCTGGCGTGCTGCCGCCAATACTCCTTTCTTGTGGAAGAATTTCGGATTGAACTCAGCGGGAATGGTGTAACCCACATCACCGCTGCCCAGCATGGCAGTATCCGATGCGTTTTTGCTGTCCGGATCGCCAGCTTGGATCATGAATTGTTTGATAACCCGGTGGAACAATGTACTGTCATATACTCCTTCTTTTACCAGTTTGATAAAGTTATCACGATGTTTCGGCGTTTCATTATACAGGGCCACTGTGATATTTCCCATGGTGGTTTCCAGTTTTACCAAGGTACGCTTTTCATTTTCCATATGATGATTTGTTTGTCTTTTCGAGCCGGCGTTGCATGCAGTCAATGCAATGAAGGCCAGGCATATTAGTAAAATTTTGTTTGAAGTCATGAGCTATTTTTTATTTATCGGACAAAGATAGGAAATAAAATTGAGAGTAAGAGCGGAAAAGCGAAGAAAGGAAGGATAAAAAAAGGGAGAGAGCGGAGGAATACTTCAGACGCAGACGCGGCAGAACCAGGTCTTTTTTCCTCACAAACGTGCGTGTTCTTATAATTTGTAGAGAAGAAAAGTAAATGAGGCAGAGTGAGGGGAAGAGAAGCACCGGAAAGAGAAAAGACGAAAGAAAATAGATAAAAAGACCGGCGGCAAAACCGGAAGATGATAAAACTTGAAAAAAGAAAATTAAAAAAGTTTCTGAATAACATGGTTTGCATAAGTCTTGAAATTCGCATTGAATAGTAGTATGGCATCCATCGTTTCAGAGGGAAGTCTTTGATGAAGGATGCCGGATTTATATCATATTTGTAATATGCGCGCACGTGTGTGAGAAAAAGGAACTGCGTCTACGTTGGAAGTAGCTTCCGTCTTCTTGGAAATCTGTCGGCTTGTCCGTATTGTTCATATTATGGGAACAGACGGGAGAGCTGAAAGATTTAAATTTTGCGGGGGTAAGATTATAGATCTTTCCTAGTGGCAACAGGTAGTCCGTAAGTTCTTTTTTAATAAATTATGGGAAACAAAAGATAAAAGCTGCGTTCTTTCAACCATTATGCCGATAAAATTGTTTAAATTTGCAGGAATACTTGTACAGACACTCGATGAAGAAAAAATATGTTCGTTGGACATTGTGGACGATAGCATCTCCGTTCATTCTGTTCATCATTTTATGTATATTGATTTATTTGCCACCTATTCAGAATTTTCTGGTGGACAAAGCTGCTGTATATGCCTCGGAAGCTACGGGTATGAATATCTCCGTGGACGTATCTCTTTGTCTTTCCGTTGAATCTGGTGGTGACCAATGTAGATGCTGCTTCCCCGCATAATGATACGTTGCTCAGTGTACGCCGCCTGCAAGTGAATGTGCAGTTGCTGCCACTGCTGAAAAAGCAGGTGGAAGTGGATGGCATATCCCTGCAAGGAGCCACAGTGAATTCTAATGACTTGATACATGGCATGAAGTTGAACGGTACTTTGGGGGAATTGTTCATTTCCAGTCATGGAGTGGCACTGGACCCCGAAACTGCCATCGTTAACAAAGTCTTGTTGAAAGATACGGATTTATCTCTTTGCCTGAATGACACCGCTGCGGCCGATACGGCTGCAAGCGACACCGCCTATTGGAAAATAATATTGCAGGATATTGATTTACAGAATGTATCCTTTGCGCTGGATATGCCTTTGGACAGCTTGTCATTGGCGGCTTCGCTGGATAATGCCATACTGCGCGATGGGCTGATAGACTTGCATAAATCGGCCTATTCGCTGCAAACGTTTCGGATAGAGAACGGACGTGTGCGTTACGATAACGGGAAGCCGCTGGCTGCCGACAGCCTGTCCTCCGGACTGGACCCCTCCCATATTGCACTGACGGATATCGGTGTGAAACTGGATTCCTATACTACGGAGGTAGGAATATGAAAGCCATAATCAGCCAGTTTGTGCTGAAAGAGCGTTCGGGAGTGGAAATCGTTTCTGCCACAGGGCGGATGGTTTCCAATGACAAGGTGCTGCGTGTGCCTTCATTGAAACTGGAAACCCGGGATTCTTATCTGGAACTGAACGCTGCGATGGATTGGAATGCCTTGGATTTTAAGGATGAAGGCTTGGTGTCCGCACGGCTGATGGCTGATATAGGAAAGCCGGATGTGGTGAGATTCATGGGAAGTATGGATGAAAAGTTTATCCGGCAGTATCCTTCCGAACCCTTGCGCATCCGTACAGGGATCGACGGTGATTTGAACAAGCTGAAACTGACTACGCTGACTGCCGAGCTGCCCGGTGCATTGGGATTGTTCGCCCGGGGGGAGCTAACCCATCTGACAGACAGTCTGCTGCGCGGGGGGGATATCACTTTGGAAGCTGAAACCAAGGATTTGAAGTTTGTTTCCACGTTGGCTGAAGGAATAGAAATTCCATACGGAACGCGCTTGGAAGGCAAATTTACGATGGCGGGCACTAAAATGGGCACGGACCTGCTGCTGATGCAGCCCGAAGCCCAGGCGGTGGTTGCGGCCGATACTATTCCTATAACGGTTTATAATGACAGCATCTCCGTAGCGGATGATTTCAAGATGGAACGGGCAGCCCGTCTGTTTGCCAAATACGACTTGTCGCGTGACAGGTATGAGGCAGACTTGGCTGTCAATCATTTTGACCTGCACCAGTTTATGCCTGCCGATTCTTTGTACACCTTGTCCACCCGTCTGAAAGTGGAGGGGGAAGGTTTTGACTTTTTTTCTCCCCGTACTTATTTCAATGCGGAGGGCGGCATAGACCGTTTCCATTATGGCAGTTATCATCTGACAGGAATTTCATTGGCTGCCGGACTGGAGAAATCGAAGGTGCATGCTTCACTGGCAGTGAAAAACTGGACCATGGATATTAAGGCGCATTTGGATGGTATCTTGAAACCTCATGATGTTTCGGGCGACTTGAAAATGGATGTGGCTCATTTGGATTGGCAGGCGCTTCATCTGATGGATACCCGTTTTCAGACCTCCCAGCACTTGGGGTGTCCGCTTCAGCAGTGACCTCAGAAAAAGGTATGTCGTAGAGGCCGAGATGACGAATGCCACGATTGTCACTGCCAAACGCACTTCCCATTCCAAGGACCTGTTTGCTGGATTCAGTACTTCCAGAGATTCCACTTTTGCTTATCTGCGTGCGGGGGATCTTGATTTGAGTCTGGAAGGAGCAGGGCACATGGAATACATTTCCGGCAGGGCGGATTTGCTGATGAAGAAACTGGCGGAACAATGGGAAAGCAAACATATTGAACAGGAGGAGCTTCGGGAATTTCTTCCGGGACTATGTCTGAAAATATCTTCCGGTCCCGATAATCCGATAGCCAATTATCTGTCAATGATGGGGTTGTCATACAGTCGTCTGTTTATGGATGTGGATTCATCTCCGGCAGAGGGATTGAACGGGGAGGCTTATTTATATGGATTGCGTACAGACAGCCTGACTTTGGATACCATCTATTTGGATGTACAGCAGGACCTGAATGGCATAAATATGTTGAGCGGAGTGGTGAACGGACCCAAACCGGGACAGGAGGCGTTTGATGTGACGCTGGAGGGAAATGTGGGAAACAACAGTGCCCAGTTGTTGGTTCAATACCTGAATGCCCGTAAAGAACAGGGAGTATATATGGGCGTGATGGCCGACCTGCGCCGCCACGGCATACGCATGAAGGTTTTTCCAGAGCATCCCACGTTGGTATACCGTCCTTTTACCGTGAATAAAAATAACTATATTTATCTGGCTGACAACGGGCGGATTCATGCAAATCTGGATTTGCATGACGAGCAGGGGACCGGACTCAGTTTCTATACCAATCGGGAAGATACCATAGCCAAACAGGATATGACGGTGGAGCTTTCACGCATCAATCTGAAAGAATTCCGGCGTATCCTTCCCTATATGCCTGATATGGAAGGATGGATCGGAGCAGAAGCGCATTATATAGATTCCGGTCCGTATATGATGGTGAGCAGTGATTTGCGTATAGATGAATTCAAATATGAAGGCAGTGCGTTGGGAAATTGGGAACTGGGTGGTGTGTATCTGCCCGGTGAGGCAAAGGATCATCATCTGGATGCCTATATACGCCATGATGGTGAGGAGATAGCTCATTTGGGAGGTATCTATCTGCCCGCGGAGGAAGGAACGGGAAGCCTGAGCGCGGATATAGCCTTCGAACATTTTCCGCTGAATGTCGCCAATCCGTTTGTGCCCGACCGCATGGTGGAACTGGACGGGGATATTGATGGAACATTGTCCATGAAAGGTGATCCGGCCAAACCCTTGCTGAATGGGGAACTGGCATTGATTCCGTGACTTTCTTCATGCCGGAGATGTCTGCCATGTTCCGTTTTGATAATGAACCGGTGCAGGTGGTGAACAGTAAGATGATGTTCAAGGAGTTCGATATATTCACCAAAGGCAAGACTCCTTTTACCATTAACGGCGAGGTGGATTTCTCGGATTTGGAACGGACGGCAGTGAACCTTAAAATGCATGCCGAGAATTATGAGTTGCTGAATGCTCCCCGTACCAAGCGGGCTATGGTTTACGGCAAGATGTATGTGGATTTTAACGCAACGCTGCGCGGTCCTGTGGAGGAACTGGTGATGCGGGGGAACATGAACATCTTGGGAAGACCAATGTGACCTATGTCCTGAAAGACTCTCCCTTGACGGTGAACGACCGTTTGGGGGATATGGTGACTTTTGTCAATTTCAACGACACAACTTCGGTAGAGGAGTCCTCTGTCCAGCAAATCTCTTTGGGAGGGATGGATGTGGCCATGACCATGCATATAGACCAGGCGGTGCAGGCACGTGTGGATCTGGTGCCGGACGGCTCCAACTATATGTTGCTGGAAGGAGGCGGAGACTTGTCATTCCAGTACACTCCTCAGGGGGATATGTTGCTGACCGGGCGTTATTCCTTGATGAGCGGGGAGATGAAATACCAGATTCCGATTATTCCGCTGAAGACTTTTAATATTCAAAATGGCAGTTATGTGGAGTGGACGGGAAATATCATGAATCCGCAACTGAACATTACCGCGACCGAAAGGGTCCGTGCTTCGGTGGGCGAGGATGGAAAGACTTCGCGTATCGTCGGGTTTGATGTAGGGATCGCTTTGAGCCAGAGTCTGGAGAATCTGGGGCTGGCGTTTACCCTTTCGGCTCCCGAGGATGCGTCTGTGCAAGACCAGCTGAATGCCATGTCGGTGGAGGAACGGGGAACTGGCTGTCACCATGCTGGTGACCGGAATGTATATGGCTGAAGGAAACTCTACGGGAGGATTTAATGTGAATAATGCCTTGAACTCATTCCTGCAGAGCGAAATCTCGAATATTGCCGGAAAAGCACTTGATATCAATGTGGGCATGGAAACGGTGGATGACGCCGATAGCGGCGGAAACGCACGGATTATAATTTCCAGTTCGCCAAACGTTTCTGGAATAACCGCTTCCGTATAGTGGTAGGCGGTAAAGTGTCTACCGGAAGTACGGTACAGCAGGATGAAACCTTTATTGATAATGTATCCATAGAATACCGCTTGGACAACAGCGGTACCCGGTATGTCAAGCTCTTCCACGACAAGAACTATGAGAGTGTGCTGGAAGGTGAGATCATAGAGACCGGTGTGGGTATTGTGCTTCGCAAGAAGATGAGTCACCTGGGCGAACTGTTTATTTTCAAGTCTAAGAAGAAAAAATGATTGTTGGAGATATGGAGAGAAAACATAACATAAACCTGCTTCTATTATCGGTATTGTTGCTGATGACAGCTGCCTGCTCTACTACCAGGAATTTGCCGGAAGACGAAACGCTATATGTCGGTGTGAAAAATATGGAGATTCTGAATGAAGACAAGACCCCTGCCGGTGTCCAGACCTTGGAAGAGGTGGAGGCTGCTTTGTCTTATCCTCCCAATAATGCCATTTTGGGAAGCAACTCCTTGCGTTTTCCCATTCCTTTCGGTTTGTGGATATACAATGATTTTGTGAAATACCAGGATAAAAAGGGGGTGGGGCATTGGATCTTCAACAAGCTGGGGTCTACTCCGGTGTATTTGTCTACGGTGAATCCGGAAACCCGTGTGAAGGTGGCCACCAATCTGTTGCATGATTATGGCTTTTTCAATGGTGCTGTGACTTATTCTGTAGACTCGTTGAAGAATCCTCGGAAAGCCAAGTTAAGTTATAAGATTGATATGGCGAACCCTTATTATCTGGACTCTGTCATGTATCTGAAATATCCTCCTCGCGCCGATAGTCTGATCAGGGCTGCTTATGACCAGAGGGTATTGCATAAAGGAGATAATTTCAGTGTGTTGAAACTGGAGGAGGAGCGCCAGCGGCTGAGTACCCTTTTCCGTAACAATGGTTATTATTATTTCCGTCCCGAATTCATTACTTTCCGTGCGGATACCTTGCGCAAACCGGGAATGGTCAGTTTGCAGGTTGTCCCGAAAGCTGGAGTGCCTGCCGATGCGAAAAGACCTTATTATATAGGGAATACTTCTGTTTATCTTACCGGATATAAAGGAGAGGAACCTACTGATTCCATCGTCTTTCCGGGAATGACTTTACACTATAGCGGTAAGAAACCCGGTATCCGCCCCGGAGTATTGGCTAAGCGCTTCTTTACCAGAAAGGGCAGCTTTATTCTCAGGCCCGTCAGAATTTCACGCAGGAAGCCTTGGCGCGTTTGGGCATTTTCAAATTTGCCGAGTTCCGCTATGCCCCGCAAGATACATTGCCGGGTGTGATACGCTGAATGTGCGGATGAATGCTACATTCGATTTGCCGTATGACGGAGAACTGGAATTCAATGTGACTACCAAAAGTACGGATCAGACTGGTCCCGGAGCGATTTTCAGCCTCTCGCGGAAGAATTTCATGCGTACAGCCGCCACGCTTTCTTTCCAGTTGAAAGGGTCATACGAATGGCAGACCAATTCTACGGCGGACGGGAACAGTTCTAAATTGAACTCATACGAGTTGGGAACTTCTTTTCATTGAGTATCCTCGCCTGGTGTTGCCGTGGATGAGTAAAAAAATGATGAGCTCGCGATTTCCGCAGCATACCTCATTCAAGTTGTATGCCAGTCAGTTGAACCGTGCCCGCTTCTTTAAAATGCTTTCTTTCGGTGGAACGGTGTCATACGATTTCCAGCCTTCGCGGGTATGGAAACATACTGTGACTCCTTTCAGATTGGCATTTAATACGTTGCAGCATACTACTACACGTTTTGATACGATAGTGGACAAGAACCGGAGCTTGAAAATCAGTTTGGGAAATCAGTTTATTCCAGCTATGAGTTATACGTTTACGTATGATAACGCCCCGTTGAAGAAACGCAATAATTTATGGTGGGAAACTTCCTTTACTTCGGCAGGTAATCTGACTTCGTTGGTGTATGCTGCTTTTGGGAAGGGATTCAAGGAAACAGATAAGAAGTTATTAAACAGTCCTTATGCGCAATTCCTGAAAATGACATCTGAAGTGCGTTGTTTGTTTAAAGTCGGAGAGAAACAGCATATAGCCACTCGTTTGATGGGGGGAATTTTGTATGCATATGGGAACCAGACTGTAGCGCCTTACAGCGAGCAGTTCTATATTGGGGGAGCTAACAGTATCCGTGCGTTTACAGTGCGCTCTATCGGCCCCGGTTCTTATCGTCCCGAAGATAAACAGTATGGTTATCTGGATGAAACCGGAGATGTGAAGCTGGAAGCGAATGTGGAATACCGTTTCCCTATCCTGGGTGATTTGTACGGGGCAGCTTTTCTGGACGCGGGAAATGTGTGGCTGCTGCGTGAACAAAAGAATGAGGAAGGTGAGAATATACGTCCCGGCGGTTTGCTTACTCTTCGTAATTTTGCTAAAAGTATAGCTTTGGGTACTGGGGTGGGATTGCGTTATGACCTTACTTTCCTGGTGATCCGCCTGGATCTGGGTATTGCTCTTCATGATCCGTATGATACCGGCAAGAAAGGATATTATAATATTCCTAAGTTTAAGGATGGACTGGGATTGCACTTTGCCATCGGCTATCCTTTCTAGAAATAGGGCTTGATTTGTGTCAAAAGGAGGGAAATGATTGATTTATGCTCGAATTTGAATGGAATGTAGCTTTTTTCCTCCGTATTATTTTGTAGCTTTGTACCATCAAATATTCAATTTTAAATAAATAAACTATGAAACCAACTTTATTTTTATTGGCGGCTGGTATGGGCAGCCGTTACGGAGGATTGAAGCAATTGGATGGTCTGGGTCCTAACGGCGAAACTATTATGGATTATTCTATTTATGACGCTATCAACGCCGGCTTTGGAAAACTGGTCTTTGTTATCCGTAAAGATTTTGAACAAGATTTTCGTGAAAAGATTATTTCTAAATATGAAGGTCATATTCCTTGCGAACTGGTATTCCAGGCTTTAGACAATCTGCCGGAGGGTTTTACTTGTTCCTGCGGAGCGTACAAAACCTTGGGGAACTAACCATGCTGTCATGATGGGAGCTGATGTGATACAGGAACCGTTTGCGGTGATCAATTGCGATGACTTCTATGGCCGTGACTCGTTCCAGGTAATGGGCAAGTTCCTTTCTGCACTGCCCGAAGGTGCTAAAAACACGTATGCTATGGTGGGCTTCCGTGTAGGAAATACATTGAGCGAGAGTGGAACGGTATCCCGCGGCATCTGTGGAACCAATGCGGATCATTTGTTGACTTCCGTGGTAGAACGTACCAAAATTCAGCGCATAGACGGAGAAGTGAAGTATATTGACGACAATGGCGAATGGACAGCTACCCCTGACACAACTCCGGTGAGCATGAACTTCTGGGGCTTTACTCCTGATTACTTTGCTTACAGCAAGGAATTCTTTAAAGCATTCTTGAGCGATCCTAAAAATATGGAAAACTTGAAGAGCGAATTCTTTATTCCGCTGATGGTGGACAAGCTGATTAATGACGGTACTGCTACCGTTGAGGTATTGGATACTACCAGCAAATGGTTTGGAGTAACTTATCCTGAAGACCGTCAGAGTGTGGTTGACAAGATACAGGCATTGGTGGATGCCGGTGAATATCCTGCAAAATTATTTTAAGATGAGAGGTAGTGTAGTCACACTTATATAATTTACTTTCGGGGGCTGTCCGTTTTTCGGACAGCCCCGTTGGATTACTATTTTTATCTTCTGTTTTCATTATTGCATCTTGTATTCGCTGGGAGATAACCCGGTATGGTGCTTGAAGTATTTGCCAAAAAAGGAAGGGTTCGGGAAGTTCATAAAATAAGCTACTTCCTGAATAGACATGACGGAGTATTTCAACAGCGCTTTGGCTTCCAGTATCACATATTCGTCAATCCACTCTCCGGCAGTTTTTCCGCTCACTTTCTTTACTACGGTGGAGAAATGTTTGGGACTCAGGAATAATTGCTCCGCATAAAAATCTACGCGTCTTTCTTTACGGTGATGTTCGGTCAGCAAGTTGATGAACTGGTTGAACAATACCTCTTCCCTTTTCAGTGATTTCGGATTCTCGGAAAGGAATTCCGGTTGTTTTCTATGAAGGATGGAACCTATCTTATATAAATAGGCCCCCATTAGTCTGCGTACGATTTCTGTCCTGAAGTTATCGTTCCGGCTTACGGTTTCTTCTATCAGTTCATAGAATGATTTCAGTTCCTGTACCTCTTCTTCCATCAAATGAAATTTGGGATTCTCTTTCAATGAGATGAAAAATGGCATGAAACTGTTCAGGTTGATATACATCTCTTTTAAGAAATCAGATGATATTAAAAACATTTGTGACAAATGAATGCCCGGTGATAACATGGACTGTAGAATATCGCCGGGAGCGCAAATAATCAGATCGTTTTGCTCAATGTCGTATTCCCGTAAATTGATATTGACTTTGGCAGAGCCTTTTTCACGGATAGAGATAATGATTCCATCCAGCCGTAATGGGTATTTAAAGATGGGGTTCATATTCTCGGGGATGTAATGTTCGCTTCTATCCATTACGAAATCATTGTTAATCCCTTTTAGACTGGGATTCATCTGTCGGATACGGGCTATGGATATATTTCCTATTTCATGTTCCATATTTCTTAATTTTGCCTCAAATGTATAAATCAAAAGTCAATAATCCACTCTTTTTCTCATAATATCATTTTTTAATTGAAATTGACGGATGTGAATTCGGAGGCGTGTGATGGCAGGAATTCTTAATTCTATTTAAAAGGGGGATGCTGGCAAACTATTTGTACATAATAACGTGTATATTTAACAACAGAATTATAAAGAACAAAACTATGTCAATGTATTGGATCTTATTTATTGGAATCGCGGTAATCAGCTATATTGTACAGAATAGTCTGCAAAGCAAGTTTAAGAAATACTCGAAGATGCCTTTGGCCAGCGGTATGACAGGAAAGGATGTGGCTGAAAAAATGTTGCATGATAACGGTATCTATGACGTGCGTGTAACCAGCACTCCGGGTATGCTGACCGATCATTATAGTCCGGCAAACAAAACGGTGAACCTTAGTGAAGGGGTATATGGAAGCAACAGTGTGGCTGCTGCGGCAGTTGCCGCCCATGAATGCGGACACGCCGTGCAACATGCGCGTGCATACGCTCCGCTAAAGATGCGCTCGGCTTTGGTGCCTGTGGTGCAGTTCTCATCTTCTATTATGACTTGGGTGTTACTGGCAGGTATTTTGATGGTGAATACTTTCCCGCAGTTATTGTTGGCAGGAATTTGTCTTTTTGCCATGACTACTCTTTTCAGCTTTATTACGTTGCCTGTTGAGATCAATGCCAGCCAGCGTGCGTTGGTATGGTTGAGCAAGGCCGGAATTACAAATTCATATAACCATCATGCGGCAGAGGATGCGCTGCGTTCAGCTGCTTATACGTATGTGGTTGCGGCACTTAGTTCGTTGGCTACACTGATTTACTATATAATGATTTATATGGGACGTCGTGACTAAGACCTTATAAGGGAAATATATTTTTATTATAGAAGGCTGCTTGCGGGCAGCCTTTTCTAGTTATATTTTGATTAGTTTCGAAATAATTTTTGTTTTAATCTCTTTTTCTTTTCGTTTTAATTTGTATTTTTGCCCTGTCAGCAAAATGAGATAATACCTATGAAAAACATTTGGGAGCCATCAAATACTTGGTCATTTAGAATAATTTGATGATGAGAAACACAATAAAGTTAAAATATATATGGTGTACTTTGTTTTTACTTCTTCATTGGGGTTTTGTCAAAGCACAGCCTATTTGTGTTGCACGCCAATATACAGTGAGAGACGGATTGATTCAAAGTAATCCGGCGCAGATTCTTCAAAGTCATAATGGTTTTATATGGGTCAGTACTTGGAATGGGGTAAGCCGGTTTGATGGACGCGATTTCGAAACTTTTCAGTTTGATTCTCTTTTGAACCAGCACATGCAGCGGCTGGAGAATACGGCCGACGGCAATTTATGGATGATTGCATACGATCGTCATAGCCTGTATTTATATGATATTCGTGAAAATAAGCTGATCAATGTTCTGAAACAGTATGAACAACATTTTAATACTCCGTTGCAAATAGAAAATTTGTATCCTTTATCCAAAGGGATTACTTGGGTTACTTTAAATAATGGAGGATGTTTCAGAATTTCAGATAAAGAGTGTACTGTTTCTTCAGGGATTCAGTATATTACAGCTATTGATGATGTGGAACTGGGGAAAGTCAGTAGGGTCTTTGAAGATAAACAGGGAGAGGAATGGGTATTTAGTGACAAGGGAGTTAGCATATTTGGCAAGCGGACCATTAGTTCATATCCCTTTGTCTATGTTCGAAACAATGGATAATCTTGTTTTTCTTGCATCACAGAATGGCAGGCTAGCCTATTATGATGTAAATACCATGCAATTCAACATCGTTCCTTTTCAAGAGAAGATTCAGCATATAAACGGAATTAAAGTGTTGAAAGATAATCAGCTGGCTGTTTTGTCTGATAAAGGTTTGTACCTATGCCATTTCCCTGAACTGGCGATGGAGAAATATGATTTCTCTTCCGGGGCATGATGATGCGGCTGTGAGAAAAGTCTATCAGGATTCTAAAGGATTTCTATGGATATTTACCGGATTGCCGGGAATTATCCGGCTTGATCCGGAAACCGGAGTGAAACAATATTTGAATACTCCTTCCGGATACATGGCTTCTTCTCCGGAAAATGAACTCTTTATTTATGAAGATCCTAACGGAGTGGTTTGGACTATTCCTTATAAAGGTATATTCAGTTATTATGACGAAAAGAGCCGGGAGCTAAAAGTCTATTTTACACCGGGAAGGAATCATATACCTTATTCTCCTATTATTAAAACAACTTATGTTGACAAACAAAATAATTTGTGGATCAAATCCCAGCGCTCATTTATAAAAATGTTCTTTCCGCCCAGTCCCTATACTTATAGGAGTTGGACAATTATTTTGATACAAAATCATTTCTGTTTGATAGCGACGAACATTTATGGATTGCAACAAAGAAAGGGATTATACGTATTATGGATTCACAGAAAAACTTGTTGGGTTATTTGTCGCCTGATGGGGAACTGGCTCAAACGGAAACAGTTTTTGCAGAAGGTGGAATCTATGTCATGCTGAAGGATCAGGCGCAGACAATATGGCTTGGCAGTAAGGAAAACGGATTGTTCAGACTTGTTCCTCGGAATCGTCCTTATCATTATGAGGTATATCATTATATGAATAATCCGTCGGATCCTTATTCCATCAGTGACAATAAAATATCATGCATTGATGAGGATCATAACGGACGTATTTGGATTGGTACTTACGGTGGCGGATTGAATTTGGTTGAGGAAAAGGAAGATGGGGCGATACGTTTTATTCATGCGGAGAATAAATTGTCCGGTTTTCCTATTAATCGTACCAACAGTATTCGTTGTATGGTGGAGGGACCCGGTCATACTATGCTGGTGGGTACTATAGAAGGTTTGATCACTTTTTCTTCTGATTTTCGGATTACGAAAATATTCGTTTTTATCTTAACCTTCCTCGTCCGCAGGCGACTGACGGATTGTGTAGTGCTGATGTGATGTCTGTTTTACGAACGACGGATGAAACTATCTATTGTTATTGTTATGGAGGTGGCCTTTGTAAGTTGGTTTCGTCAAATTTATTATCTGATGAACTTCGGTTCCGGTCGTTCGGCAAAGAGACATCTCCGTTGGCTAGAGCCTTGATTGAAGATAAAAATCATAATATATGGATCGGCTCGGAAACGGATATCACTCTGTTTGATGTGCACGATCAGACTTTTGAGTCTTTGGAGAAACTTTTTCAATCGCTCTTTAATTATAGTGAATGTCTTCCGGTTACAGACAGGCAAGGGGATATCTTAATGGGTACAGAAGGCGGTATGCTTGTCTTTTCTCCGGATAGTATCGTTAAGCAGACTTATGAAGCTCCTATTGTAGTGACAGGTATAAAATATTCGGAGGATAATTTGTCTCATGTATTGAGTGATGCGGATTATTTAGAGATCCCTACCCGGCGGAGGAATTTTACCATCTCATTTGCTGCGTTGGATTATACTAATTCCTTGGATATCGAGTATGCTTATAAGTTGGATGATAATCAATGGTATTATATAGGTAAGAAGAACTCGGTTAGTTTTGTAAGTCTTCCGGCAGGAAAATATCAATTTCAGATAAAGGCGACCAATGGGGATGGTATTTGGATGAACACTGTGAAAACGGTTACTTTACAGGTATTACCCACCTTTTGGGAAACCGGTTGGGCTAAGGCTTTTTATCTAGTTGTTGTCTTGGTGATATCTTTAGCTATCGGATATGTTTTTTTCTATATTTACTATTTGAAGCATAAGGTAAATATGGAACAAAGATTGGCGGAAATAAAAGTACGTTCTTTTATTGATATCTCACATGAACTACGTACTCCTTTAACCCTTATATCCGGTCCGGTATCCGAAGTGTTGTCCCAGGAGCCTTTGACTTCCCGGACCCGGCATCATCTTCAATTGGTTCAGAAAAATATCAATCGTATGTTATTGCTCATTAATCAAGTATTGGATTTCAGAAAGATACAGAATAAAAAAATGGGCTTGACTATTGAATACCGGGATATCATTATCATGCTTCATAATATAATGGATAATTTCCGGTTGTTGGCAACAGAAAAAATATAAATTTTTCTCTTCAGACAACGTTGCCTTCTGTTTTTGTGGATAGATAGTGATAAGTTCGAGAAAATTATCTTTAACTTGCTTTCCAATGCCTTTAAGTATACACCGGATAATAAGTCGATTACCTTGATTGTGATGGAAAGCGGACAGTTTGTTTCGATTGCCGTAAAAGATGAAGGTATTGGCATCTCTAAAGATAAAGTGCCATCTATATTTGAACGTTTCACTACAGTGTCCAAGGAAAATGACATGCAGCCTTCATCGGGTATAGGGCTTTCGCTGGTGAATGAGTTGGTTAAAATGCTGCATGGGGAAATTCAGGTCGAAAGTGAAGTAAAGAAAGGAAGTGTATTCAAACTGGTTTTGCATAAAGGAAAAGAAATATATGCTCAGGATAAAAATGTTGAATATATATTGAACGACACTTCGGAAGAACAGGAAACGGTCTTGGCGGAACCGGAACAAAATGATAAAATATCTTTGCCGGACATGCCTCCGGCAACAAAAGAAACTTTAGTAAAAGTGATGGTAGTGGAGGATAATGCGGAGTTGCGTCAATTTATATGTGAAATATTGTCGGGCACTTACCGTGTTGTTGGAGTTGCCGACGGGGTGATGGCATTGGAAAAGATAGAAGAGGAAATTCCGGATTTTATTATTACGGATATTATGATGCCGCGTATGGATGGTATTGAATTGATAAGGCACATCAAGGAGAATGTCAATACCTGTGATATCCCTCTTATTATCCTTTCTGCAAAATCGTCTGTTGAGGATCGTATTCAATGTTTACAATTAGGGATTGATGATTATATACCTAAACCTTTCAGCAGCGATTATTTAAAATCGAGAATTGAGAACTTGATCAGGCAAAGAAAAGTGCTTCAGTCGGCTTTTTTGTCAAAGTATGGTGCTCAACCGAAGAAAGAACCTTTAGAAGCCGTCGCTTATCCTGTGTCGCAAATTGTTCCTTTGGACGAGTTGTTTATGCAGAAGCTGGTAGGATTTATGGAAGAGAATTACAGTAATCCGGGGCTGCGGGTGAATGATCTGGCAGAGTTCATGAATATGAGCCGCTCTGTATTCAATCGGAAAGTGAATGGTATCATGGGGATTTCTCCGATAGAATATATAAAGAATTATAGGTTGAATAAAGCGAAAAGTTTTATACAAAGTGGTATGTCTTTCTCTGAGGTTGCCTTTGCCGTCGGCTTCTCTGATCCCGGTTACTTTGGCAAGGCGTTTAAAAAAGCATTTAATCAGACTTTGACTGAGTATAAAAATAATAACTAAGTTCCGTTTTGTGCTGTTTATAAAGGTAAATAGCAAGAAAATACCTTATTGATGTAAGATTTTACCTTTGGCTCTCAAGGGTAAAATCTATCTTTGTGCTCATTGACACAGTATGAAAATGTTCCGGAAAACTTTTATGAGTATAATTTTAAAACATGATAGGATGAGTACAAAATTTTATGTAATAGCTGTTTGGACGCTGTTAAGTTTTGTGGTAAAAGTAAATGCACAAGACAAAGTGGAATGTTGGGACCGGTTTGAGTTGAGTTTTAAACAGGTGACCAAAGGGAATCCTTTTGATATACGTCTTTCCGCTACTTTCGTTTGTGGAAAGGAAAAGAAAACGGTGGAAGGATTTTATGATGGTGAGAATACTTATAGGATACGGTTTATGCCTGCTGTCGCCGGGGAATGGAGGTATGTTACATCTTCCAGTATAGGGGCTATGAATGGTCGGAAAGGTACATTCACAGTGATACCTGCCGGAAAAGATAATCATGGCATGGTATTGGTGGACGGAGAACATAATTTTAAATATGCGGACGGTACCCGTTATTATCCGATGGGTACGACGGCCTATGCATGGACACATATGAAGGAAACGACTCAGGAGGCTACTTTGAAATCGTTTGGTGAAGCCGGTTTTAATAAGGTAAGGATGTGTGTGTTTCCTAAAAACTATTCTTTAGTGAAAGACGAGCCTGCGCTTTATCCTTTTGAAATAAGGAAGACGATAAAAGATAAGGAAGGAAATGAAAGGAAAGAATGGGACTTTGACAGATTTGACCCGGCTTTTTTTCAGCATTTGGAGAAACGGATAGACCAACTGAACCGTTTGGGGATTGAGGCGGATTTGATCCTTTTCCATCCTTATGATAAGGGAAGATGGGGCTTTGATGCTATGTCGAATGAGGTGAATGTACGTTATATTAAATATATTACTGCTCGTTTGGCTTCTTTTAGAAATGTATGGTGGTCTATGGCAAACGAGTGGGATTATGTAAAAGCGAAAACTGTGGACGATTGGAAGCTGTTGACGAAAACTGTGGTTGAGAATGATCCTTATCGCCATTTATGTTCTATTCATGGAGCGACGGCTACTTATTTTGATTATTGGATGCCTGAATTTACCCATGTCAGCATACAGGATGAGGCACCGGTACTGAGTTCTACCGCTTCTGCTACTTTAAGAAAAATTTATCGCAAACCGGTTATATGTGATGAGGTTGGGTATGAAGGGAATCTACCTTATCGTTGGGGAAGGTTAAGTCCGCAGCAGATGACTTGCTTTATTTTGAATGGTTTGTTGGGTGGAATTTATGTCACTCACGGTGAATGTTATCAGCAGGGGAACGAACCTATCTTTTGGGCGCAAGGGGGATCTTTAAAAGGTGAAAGCTGGAAACGTGTGAAATTTTTAAGAACGATTATTGAAGCTGCTCCCCATCCGTTGGAGATGGCAGATGTCAGTCGTGACTTGGTTACTTACTGCTGGACCAGATTATTATCTGGTCAATATGGGAAAAGATGTGAAAGGTTTCTGGACTTTTAATCTGCCGGTAAAAAATGCGGATTATAACAAATTGCAAAAGAATAAACGGTTTAAAGTGGAGATTATTGATGTGGGCCATGACTGTCACGGAATATCCTGTGATATTTGAAACAACGGAGGAATTGGATTATCGTGTTTTTGATATACATCATCGGGGAGTAAGAATTCCGGATGCTCCTTATATTGTTCTTAGAATAACAGAAGTGAAATGATGGGATAAGCCTTCTGACGGGAGATGATTGATTTTTTTTATCATAAAAAAGGCTAATAGTTTTCGATTCTTTTTGTTTTAGCTTAAATTTGCGGTATAATTAACTCCCTAGATACACTAAAATGTTAAATACAGTAGAAGAAGGATTGGAAGATATTCGCCAAGGCAAAGTATTGATCGTTGTTGATGACGAAGATCGTGAAAACGAAGGCGATTTTATCGTTTCAGGAGAAAAGATTACTCCTGAAATTGTAAATTTTATGATTACTCATGGCAGAGGGTTGTTATGTGCTCCTCTGCCACGTTCACGTTGTGAAGAACTTTGTCTGGCTCCGATGGCAGAAGAAAACACTTCATTGCTAGGTACACCGTTTACTATGTCGGTAGATTTAAGAGGGTATGGCTGTACTACGGGAGTTTCTGCTTTCGACCGTTCGTCAACAATAAAAGCTTTGGTGGCAGGAAATCTGAATCCTTCCGAGTTTGCTCGTCCCGACACGTTTTCCCTCTATATGGTGCGGAAAATGGGGTCTTGGAGCGTAATGGACATACCGAAGCCACACTGGATATGACAAGAATGGCAGGTTTGAAACCCGGAGGAGCTCTTGTTGAAATTTTGAATGAAGATGGTACAATGGCGCGTCTTCCCCAACTAGGTGAGATTGCAGCAAAATTCGGTTTGAAAATTGTTTCCATTAAGGATATTCAGGAATATCGTAAAAAACATAACCTCTAAATCTAATAAATATGGCACTCAATCAAAGAAGAGTAAAGATATTGCATCTGATTCGTGAAGACGGGCATGCAAAAGTTCAGGACCTTAGTAAAATTTTCAATGTGACGGATGTAACGATCCGTCAGGATTTGGAAGCCTTGGAACAAATGGGGTATATCCAAAGAGAGCATGGAGGTGCGTTTCTGAAAGGAGTAGGGTCGTTTGCCAAGACCGGGCAATTGTTCAATCAGACTCATTTGGAGGAAAAGAAAGAAATCGCTCAGAAAGCTATTCAGTTTATTCAGGAGGGGGACAGTATAATTCTTGATTCCGGTTCTACAACTACAGAGATCGCAAAGCTTTTAATGAATTATAAGGACCTGACAGTCATTACCAATGCTTTGAATATAGCTTTGATTTTAGGTGAGAATCATGGTATTAATCTGATTGTTACCGGAGGTGAATTCAAGGCTCCTACACTTTCTTTGACAGGAAAAATGGCGGCCGATTCATTTAAAGATATACGCGCTAATAAATTGTTTCTGGCTACGGCCGGTATTTCTTCGGATATGAAGCTAACTTATCCTAGTCTAAGTGATTTGGTCGTGAAATCTGCTATGATAGAGTCTGCCAGTAAAGTGTATCTGGTGGCTGATTGTTCAAAAATAGGTGTCAGTGCTTTTGCTAGTTTAGGCTCGGTTTCATTAGCAAATGCTATTATTACAGATAGTACTATAACCGAAGAGGATTTTGAAAGATTAAAAGAATTAGAGGTCGAAGTTATCTGATTCTTACTGAAACAAAGGTAATATGGGTGATTGAGAATGTTGGAAAATACATTCTTGATCACCTTTTTTATCAACTTTGATTTTACTTCCTTATTTCTCCTTATTGTTTGCTTCTTTTTTTTATAACAGTTCTGTTGGGTACAAAATAGACAATCGGAGAGTCTTGTTTATATAGAGATATAACTTTGTTAGCAGAATAAATTAATTGTCCTGATTTATAGATTATATAGGTGTTTATTGTTAATATAATCAAATTTATTTTCATTTTATTTCGTTTTATATTGAATATTTCCAGTTAAATTCCGTTCTTTGCGAAAGAATAAGAAAGAAAATGATAATAATATGCAAGTTGAAACGTTAGAATTACAATCGGAAAAGAATCGGAAACGATTGGTTGAGATTGTGTATAAAGCAAAAGCAGGACACATTGGAGGTGATCTGTCGTGTCTTAACGTGCTTACAGCACTTTATTTTGATATAATGCGTGTTTGGCCGGATAAACCAAAGGAAACGAAAAGAGATCGTTTTGTAATGAGCAAAGGGCATTGCGTAGAAGCGTTATATGTTACGTTGGAAGCAAAAGGTTTCATCTCTCGTGAGGTAACCGACACATTAGGAGAATTCGGATCTCTTTTGTCCGGCCATCCTACTATAGAGGTACCGGGTATTGAAGTAAATACAGGAGCTTTAGGGCATGGCTTGTCTGTAGGTGTCGGAATGGCGATGGCTGCCAAAATGGATAAAGCTGATTATAAAACGTATGTATTGATGGGAGATGGTGAGCAAGGGGAAGGTTCTATATATGAAGCTGCTATGGCAGGAAACCAGTATAAATTGGATAATCTGGTAGCCATTATTGACCGTAATCGTTTGCAGATCAGCGGTACAACCGAGGAGGTCATGTCATTGGAGAGTATGCGCGACCGCTGGACTGCCTTCGGTTGGGATGTATTGAAATGAACGGAGATGAGATGGAAGATATCATCCGGACTTTCCGTTCTATTGATTATACGAATAAAAAGCCTCATTTGCTTATCTCCCATACTACAAAAGGAAAAGGAGTGTCTTATATGGAAGGCATTGCAAAATGGCATCATGGCGTGCCTACAGCCGAACAATATGAAGAGGCTGTTCGCGAGGTATCCGAAAGAATTGAAAACTAGAAAAAGAAAACAATGGCAAATAATATGATAGCGTGCAGAAAGAGCTTTACAGATACGTTGCTGGAGTTGGCGCGTCAGGATAAAGATATTGTGGCGGTTACAACAGACGCCAGAGGATCTGTTACTTTGGGGGATTTTGCAAAAGAATTACCTGCACAGTTTGTAGAATGTGGAATAGCCGAACAGGATGCGGTAGGAATATCAGCAGGTTTGGCACATAGCGGAAAAAAAGTGTTTGTATGTGGCCCGGCTTGCTTTTACGTGGCACGTAGCTTGGAGCAGGTGAAGGTCGATTTGGCTTATAGTCAGAATAATGTGAAGATACTCGGAGTAAGTGGTGGAGTTGCTTATGGTGCTTTGGGGGCTACTCATCATAGCCTGCATGATATTGCCGTATTAAGAACTTTTCCGGGAATGAATATCGTTCTTCCTTGTGATGCCCGTCAGACACGCAAGTTGGTCAAACTATTGGTAGATTATCCTGAACCGGTGTATGTACGTGTAGGAAGAGCTGCTGTTCCCGATGTGTATGAGAATGATGATTTTGATTTTGTTCTGGGAAAAGCTAATATGCTGCTGAACGGTACGGACCTGACCATCATTGCTGCCGGAGAAACGGTTTATCATGCTTATCAAGCTGGTTTGATGTTACAGGAGAAAGGCATTAAGGCACGTGTGTGATATGTCTTCCATCAAGCCCGTTGATGCGGAAGCCATCAGGAAAGCGGCAGAAGAAACCGGAAGAATTATCACTGTGGAAGAGCATAGTCAGTTTGGTGGTTTGGGAGCTATTGTGGTTGAGACGCTTTCCGAAAATCCGGTTCCGGTACGCATTATCGGCATCCCCGATGAGAACGTGGTTCATGGAAACTCCCATGAAATCTTTGCCCATTACGGATTGGATAAAGAGGGCATCTGCAAGACTGCCCTTGAATTCGTGAAAAAATAAACATATCCTTTTTAAATCTAATAGTATGATTAGCAGAATAATTACCATAGATCAAAGTACTTCGGCAACAAAAGCCATGCTGTTCTCTGAAGATTGCGAATTGTTGCATCGGGTAAATATAGAACATCAGCAATTCTACCCGCAGATAGGATGGGTAGAGCATGATGCCGAAGAAATCTATAAAAATACCATAGAAGCGATACATTGTCTGCTTGAACAAGAAGAAGTGAATGGAAAGGATATTTCTTATTCTCTTGCCATCACCAATCAGCGCGAAACGGTGGTTGTTTGGAACCGACATACCGGCAAGTCCGTTTATCATGCCGTGGTATGGCAATGCCAGCGGGGAGCGGCTATTTGCAAAGAACTGAAAGATAAGGGATACAGCGAACTGGTACAACGAAAGACCGGATTGCTTATCGATCCTTATTTTTCTGCCAGTGGTGCTAAGTGGATATTGGATAACGTGGAAAATGCACGTGAACTGGCAGAAAAAGGCGATTTGTTGATGGGAACTATTGATTCCTGGCTGATTTGGAAACTGACCGAAGGCAGGAAGCATCTGACTGATTATACGAATGCGTCTCGTACCATGCTTTTTAATATTCATACTTTGACTGGGATGAAGAGTTGTTGAAACTCTTCACTATTCCCCGGAGTATGATGCCGGAAGCATTGCCCTGTGATGCTGTTTTTGGAGAAACAACGATAGAGGGTTTGTTCAAATCTCCGATACAAATAGCAGGTGTTTTAGGTGATTCCCATGGAGCATTAACCGGTCAGATGTGTTTTGAGGCAGGTATGGGCAAGGTGACTTATGGAACGGGATCATCTGTTATGGTTAACATTGGAGAAGAGGCTGTCGCTGCTCCTGAAGGGCTGGTTACATCCGTCGGATTCTCGGCTTTGGGTAAAGTGTATTATGCTTTTGAGGGCAATATCCATTGCACCGGAGCCACTATCAAATGGATGGTGGAGAAATTGGGATTGGTGGACTCGTTCAATCAAATTGAAACCTTGGCGACTTCGGTGAAAAATAATGATGGAGTCTATCTGGTTCCCGCCTTTACCGGATTGGGAGCTCCCTGGTGGAAACCGGATGCTAAAGCTGCTATCTGGGGAATGACACTGAATGCTGGAAAAGCGCATGTGCTGCGTGCAGGATTGGAATCCATTGCTTATCAAGTGAAGGATTTGATAGACATGATGACCCGGCAGGCAGGAATCGAGCTGAAAGCGTTGCGTGTTGACGGAGGCCCCACGAAGAATCAGTTCCTGATGCAGTTTCAGGCTGATATGCTGCATGCCGTCATTAACCGTTCGGAGATAGAGGAAGCTTCTGCATTGGGGCTGTTGTCATGAATGGCTTTGCCCGTAAGAAGTGGGCCAGTTTCCAAGAAGCCGCTGCCATGCGTACCATTGACAATTGCATCGCTCCCTGTATGGAGGAAAAAGAACTTCAATCTTTGTATAGTGGCTGGCGTGAGGCTGTTAAGAAAGTAATAGGACAGAATAACTAACTGAATATATCGTAACTTTTAATACCATTAGAAATGAAAACAAGAAAAAAATGTGTTTTGGTGTCATCATTGGAACACGCGCTTATTTTAACTCGGAATTAGCAAAAGATGTCCGTAAACAATTGTTGGAAACACTGACGAAAGAGGGCTATGACTATGTCATTCTCCCCGAAGATGCTACGCCTACAGGCAGTAGCAGTATTGAAACAAGAGAAGATGGCTTGAAATGTGCAAAGTTGTTCCGTGAGAATCGTGACCGCATTGATGGAATCATTGTTTCATTACCTAACTTCGGTTTTGAAATCGGTATCATCAATGCTATCAGTGTAGCCGATCTGAATGTGCCTGTTTTGGTTCAGGCATGTGATGATGAGAATGACAAGGTGGATTTGGATAGCCGTCGTGACGCGTTCTGTGGTAAGATTTCCGTATGCAATAACTTGTATCAGTATGGCATTCCTTTTACTGATACTACGCTACATACTTATTCTATTTATTCTGATTTGCTGGCAGCCGATATTAATAAGTTCGCTGCGATCTGCCGGGTGGTGAATGGTCTTCGTCATGCTCGCATCGGTGCCATCGGCACTCGTCCTGCCGGTTTCCAGACCGTCCGCGCCAGCGAGAAACTGTTGCAGGCATCGGGCATTACAGTCGTTCCGGTAGATCTTTCTGAAATCTTGTCTGCCGCCCGTAAGATTGAAGATGCTGATGAAACGTTACAAGCAAAACTGAAAGAAATCAGACAATATGCTGCTGTTCCCGAACAATACAATGATAAACTGATTTTGCAGGCTAAATTTGGTGTGGCTGTAGAACAATGGATGGAAGCCAATGAAATTGATGCTGTAGCTATCCAGTGTTGGGACTCTTTGGAGCAAAACTATGGTTGTGCAGCTTGTGTGACTATGAGTATGTTGAGTGAAAAATTAATCCCTGCTGCTTGTGAAGTGGATATTGCCGGTGCAGTGTCTATGTATGCGTTGACATTGGCTTCCGGTCGCCCGTCGGCATTGCTTGACTGGAACAATAACTTTGCCGAGGATCGTGACAAGTGTGTGTGTACACATTGTGGTAACTTCCCTAAATCATTTGTAATGAATGATTTGAAGTTAGGAACATTAGGAGTGTTAGGCAGAACATTAGGTAAGGTACATACTTTCGGTGCCGTTTACGGTAAAGTAAAACAGGGTGATTTCACCTTCTTCCGCATCTCGACAGATGATACGAAGGGTTGTATCAAGTCTTATTTGGGCAAAGGTGACCTGACTGATGATCCATACGGAATGGATGGTTGTATAGCAGTAACCAAGGTGGATAATCTGCAGCCGCTTATGAAATATATTTGTAAGAATGGATTCGAACATCATGTGGCTATGTGCCGTGGCAATGTGAAAGATATTTTGGCGGAAGCTATTGAAACTTATCTGAACTGGAATATCTATATTCACGAATAATATCGATGAAATATGATATTGGTAGATAATTACTTTTTGGCAATCCTCTGCTGTGTTATTTGCTGTGCCTGCTGGGGCTCTTGGGCAAATACGCAGAAGATGGTTGCCGCCAAGCAATGGAGCTTTGAACTGTTTTATTGGGATTTGACCGTCGGTCTGTTCCTTACAGCTTTATTGGGGGCGGTGACTTTGGGAAGTATGGGAAGTGAAGGCCGTACCTTTTTTCAGGATTTGGCAGTCATGGACTGGTCTAGCATTCAATATGCATTCTTGGGCGGTGTTGTGTGGAACTTTGGCAATATATTTCTTACCGCAGCCATTGCTGTAGCCGGAATGTCAGTAGGTTTTCCTATCGGTGGAGGCTTGGCCTGGATTGGAGGTATTGTATTCAATTATTTATTAATCTCTTTGGCCGGTCAGACCTATCAGGGAAATCAGCTTTTACTATGGAGTGGTGTGTTAGTCATCATTGTAGCTATACTGATCTGCGGAAAAGCGTACGGAAAGTTATCGTCCGGCAAGGCTTCCACCCGAAGAAGGGGATTCTGCTGGCCATTATGGCAGGTATCGCTATCATGTTTTCTTTTACGGATTGGTAGTGAAATCTCTTGACCCGCAGTATGTGGCGGGAGGAACCGGAACGCTGACTCCTTATACAGGTGTGTTCTTCTTTGCGGTAGGTATTCTGGCCAGCACACCTATATTCAATACCTTTGCCATGAAGCATCCGGTAGAAGGCAAGGCGGTGACCATGAAAGATTACTTTGCCGGCGATGCCAAGACCCATCTCACAGGTATGCTGGGAGGCTTTATCTGGATGGGCGGCATGGTGATTAGTTTTATGGGAGCAGGTGCTGCCAATCCGGCTATCTCTTATGCCCTTAGCAACGCAGCGCCTGTGGTGGCTATGATCTGGGGAGTTTTTGTCTGGAAGGAATTTAAGGAAGCTCCGAAGGGGACCAATAAACTGATTGCGGCTATGTTCTCCTTGTTTATTATCGGATTAATAAGCATTACTTTGTCAAATTAGAAATTAGATGAAGAGAAATTATAAAATAGGGCTTGTAATGAAGTCGTTACAAGCCGATTTTTTCAAAGTGATGAAAGAAGGGGCCATTCAGTATGCGGCCCCTCTTCCGTTTTTGGATTTGGTTTGTGTGGGAACGGCTACACAGACAGAGGTAGAGGAACAGGTTGACTTGATGTATTCCTTGATTCATCAGCAAGTCGATGCTATCGTATTGGTTCCTATAGATTCAAAAGCCTTAGTTCAGCCTGTAGTAGAGGCTGTCAGGAAAGGAGTTCCGGTAATCAATATTGATATCCGGTTGGATACTCAGCTATTGGAGCAGGCAGGAGTAGAAGTGGCTTTTGTGGGACCGGATAATTTTGCAGCTGCGTATGAAGTGGGTAAATTATTGGATAAGAAGTTGCGGAATGAAGATAAAGTTGCTATTATTGAAGGATTGGCGGCAGCCGATAATGCGCAGCAGCGTAAAAGAGGTTTTATCAAGGCGATAGAAGAAAAAGGGTTAAGATTGGTGGCATCCGAACCGGCCGACTGGGAAACGGAGAAAGCCGCCGAAGTTTTTCAGGCTATGTGGATGCGGTATCCTGATTTGAAAGCTGTATATTGCAGCAATGATGCGATGGCGTTGGGGGTTCTTCAGCAGATGCAAGAAAAAAATTGCTATCTGCCTGTAGTGGGCTTTGATAATGATGCGGTGATGAAAGAATTTCTTTCTACGGGAAAACTGGTTGCAACAGCTGATATTTTCAGCTCACAGATGGCTGTCCGGGGCATTGAGTTCGCTTTGGATGTATTGGAGGGAAAAATAGAGAATAGAGGGGCTCATTCTACAGCTTACGAAATTATTAAACAATGAGTTCGTAGGGAAACGGCCCATACTGAGATATGCACTTAAGGCACCGGCTGTTTAACTTCTTAATATTGCCGGCAATGAGCAATATTAAGAAGTATTCTTTTTACGAATGAAATATTTAGTGTAATTTTGTGGCTCAAAATAAATTAAATAGAATCATTATGGCAGCAAAACCAGGTATACCTAAAGGAACGAGAGATTTTTCGCCGGTGGAAATGGCGAAACGTAACTATATATTCAATACGATCCGTGATGTGTTTCATCTTTTCGGCTATCAGCAGATTGAAACTCCTTCTATGGAGAATTTGTCTACCTTGATGGGAAAATACGGTGACGAAGGGGATAAGTTATTGTTTAAGATACAGAACTCAGGTGATTATTTCAACGGCATTACCGATGAGGAATTGCTGGGCCGCAATGCGGTAAAGCTGGCGAGCAAGTTCTGTGAAAAAGGATTGCGCTACGATCTCACCGTACCTTTTGCCCGCTATGTGGTGATGCATCGTGATGAAATAAGTTTTCCTTTCAAACGTTATCAAATCCAACCGGTTTGGCGTGCGGATCGTCCCCAAAAAGGGCGTTACCGTGAGTTTTACCAATGTGACGCCGATGTGGTAGGCAGCAATTCTTTATTGAATGAAGTGGAGCTGGTACAGATGATAGACCGTGTATTTGGTAAATTCGGAGTACGTGTTTCAATTAAAATCAATAACCGTAAGATATTGACCGGTATTGCCGAGATTATCGGGGAGGCTGATAAAATTGTAGATATCACCGTAGCCATTGACAAACTGGATAAAATCGGATTGGAAAATGTAAATGCGGAATTGGCTTCTAAAGGGATTCCTCAAGAGGCTATTGATAAATTGCAGCCGATTATTTTATTGAGTGGAAGCAATGAAGAGAAATTGGAAACTTTGAAGACTGTCCTTGCTACCAGTGAAGCGGGATTGAAGGGAGTGGAAGAAAGTGAATTCATATTAAAAACCGTGTCTGCACTGGGTGTGAAGAGTGAAGTGGAATTGGATTTGACTTTGGCTCGCGGCTTGAATTATTATACGGGAGCAATTTTTGAAGTGAAGGCCTTGGATGTGCAGATTGGCAGCATCAGTGGTGGTGGCCGTTATGATAATCTGACCGGTGTCTTTGGTATGGATGGTATGTCTGGTGTAGGTATCTCTTTCGGAGCCGACCGTATTTTTGATGTGTTGAATCAGTTGGATTTGTATCCGAAAGAAGCGGTGAACGGAACCGAGCTGTTGTTTGTAAACTTCGGCGATAAAGAGGCTGCTTATTGTCTGCCTATCCTGGCAAAAGTCCGTGAAGCAGGGGTGCGCGCTGAAATTTATCCGGATGCTTCTAAAATGAAGAAGCAGATGGGATATGCCAATGACAAGCAGATTCCTTTTGTCGCTATTGTTGGTGAAAATGAAATGAACGAAGGGAAACTGACTTTGAAGAATATGACTACAGGCGAGCAGTCACTGGTTACACCGGATGAGTTGCTGGCGGTGGTGAAAGCTTGATTTCATCAAGCGGATGTTGTCGGAATAGTCCGGTATATTCATCCGTAATTATCTATGCGGATTAACAGATTATTTTTTTTTCTTCCGTCACTATATCTCATTTAGAATCAGTGAAATATGGTGACGGAAGTCCTTTTTCCCCTCCGAAATGGTTTGTTCTCCTTTCCCTGTGTGGAGTCGGCCTGATAGCTACCGGTCATTATGGCAGATGTGTTTAGTACTCCTTTTTATATTCTCGTCCGTTTTTTTTGTAGCTTTGTCTGTCTTCTTTTGTTGTTTCACTTAGGTGACAATGCATTGGCACCTAAGTGGAGAGGCGTAGTCACCCAAGTGATACGATTGCTTCACCTTGGTGAAACTATAATGCAACAAAGTGTTTGCACGATAAGTATTTGTAAATGAAGTAAATGGATGAACCATCATACAGGACACATCAAGAAGGAAAATCTATGAGCCTTCAGAAACAATGGTAAAAAGACACATACATACCGGTTAAGGGGAATTACGGAACCTTTTACACCACAAACCTTTGAAGATAAATGGTTTGTGGTGATGGAAACAAAAAAGAACAGATGTCTTTTTAATACGCTATCTTATCCAATATCCCGTTCAAGTGTGCAATAGCCACTCCATAATTAGTCATGGGAATCTGTTGCTTACGGGCATTATCAATCCGGTTTAGTACATATTTGCGATTGAACATGCAGGCTCCGCAATGAATGATTAAGTGATAGGGTGTCAAATCCTCCGGAAAGTCTGTACCTGCAACGATATCTATTTGCAACTCTTCACCTATCTTTTTACGCAACATACGTGGAAGCTTTACTCTGCCTATGTCCTCGGTGGCAGGGGCATGAGTGCAGGCTTCTGCTATCAATACCCGTGATTGTGGGGTGAGGCGGTCTATGGCTGAGGCTCCTTCCATATAATAGAGTATATCCCCTTTATATCCTGCCATCAGAACGGAAAAAGAGGTGAGAAGGCTTTCTGCCGGTTTTTGCTCATAAACGGTATGAAAAACTTGGGAGTCGGTTATGATTAGTTTCGGAGGATAGGACAGAGCCTGCAAAGTGGCGGCTATTTTATCGGTTGTACAGCTCATTACCAGACATTTTTTGTCCAATAATTCGCGCATCGTCTGTACTTGTGGAAGAATAAGTCGGCCTTTGGGAGCCTGTATGTCTTGTGGCATGACTAAGAGCACTAAATCTCCTTCTTTAACCAGATCTCCGGTAATGGTCTGTTGTCCGAAATCTGCCGGTAACTTTTCCAGAATAGCTTGAAGTATTTTCTCTATGCCCGTCTGTTCTTTTGCGCTGATAATGAGAGGATTTTGACCGCATTCTTTTTCTATACGATCCCTTGTGGATGCTATGTCTTTTCGGATATCAGCTTTGTTCAGTATCAGGATAACCGGAATATTCCTTTTATTTAACTGCTCCATCCATTGTTTTTCATCCTCGCAATTGCCGTCTTCACAAAGAAGTAAGGCAATATCTGTCCGTTCGATGGCTTTCAACGTACGGGTTATGCGCATTTCTCCCAATTCCCCTTCATCATCAAATCCGGGAGTATCGATAAAGAGACAAGGACCGATATGTTGAATTTCCATCGCTTTGCTGACAGCATCTGTTGTTGTACCGGGAATATCCGATACAAGGGCGGTGTCTTGTCCGGTCAAGGCATTGATTAGAGAGGACTTGCCGCTATTGCGTTTTCCGAACAGGACGATATGTAGCCGGTTGGCAGCGGGAGTGTTGTTTAGACTCATATTTTATTGGGCTTGAATTAGGTTCATTATCTGTATTGAAAATATTGCTGTCCGGTAAAACTTTTTCAAACAAAATAAATTAGGGCTGACACTTCTCACGAGGTATCAGCCCTTTTGGTTATCTTTGTTTTGCGAAAAAATATATAACCATGAGCAAAGATAGTCATTTTACCGGACAGCCGGTCTATAGTCAAGTGTTAAAGTTACTCGACAAAGAGAAGATTCTTCAAATAAGTCGCGAAACGAAAGGAAGCGAGGCTTACGTGAAGCGTTTTGACGGCTACCAACATCTTGTGGTAATGCTGTTCGGCATACTCAAACACTTTGATTCTCTTCGCGAACTTGAGATAGGCATGAAGGCGGAGGCTCACAAGCTCGGACACCTCGGAATGAACTATCTGGTTCGTCGCAGCACGCTTGCGGAGGCCAATATACGCCGTCCTCAGGAGTTCTTTGCAAGTGTTTATGCGTATCTTTGGAGAAGTATGCCAAATTTTTAGCGGACAGCCGCCCCTCCAAGTGCTATAAGGGGCAGACTCACGAGCCTAAAGACTGGGAGAAGTTGCTTTACATGATGGATTCCACCACAATAACGCTCTTTGACAACATACTCAAAGGTGTCGGGCGGCACCCGAAATCAGGCAAGAAAAAAGGCGGCATGAAAGTACATACAGTAATGAAGTATCATGTCGGCGTACCGATGGTGGTGCAGCTCACATCCGCCGCAAAACACGATCATTACCTGCTGAAGGAGGTGCATTTGCCAAAAGACTCCACTTTGGCGATGGATCGTGGTTACGTCGACATCGCACAATTCCAACGTCTTACCGAAGAAGGCGTGTGCTACGTGACCAAAATGAAGAAAACCTTAAGTACGAGGAACTTGAATCCATTACTTATGTCAACCCGCAGGGACTGGTGACGCACATAGACAAGAAAGTGCTTTTACAAGAGGGAACTCACACATGAGGCACGTAGGGTGGAGATATTTTACGAGACAAAGAAGCCGGTTGTGCTGTTGACCAACAACTTTGAGTTCACGTTTGAGGACATTTCTGAAATTTATCGCCTCAGATGGGCCATCGAGTCGCTATACAAACAGCTAAAACAAAATTTTCCGCTTCATTTCTTCTATGGGGACAGCGTCAACGCCATACAAATACAGACATGGGTAGTCTTGATTGCAAATCTGCTGATAACAGTTCTGTCAAGAAGCATCAAGAGGCACTGTGCATTCTCGCAGGTTGTTACCATGGTACGACTTATGCTCATGTACTACGTCGATTTTATCGCATTCATGGAAAATCCCGAGAAAACCTGGAATGATTTCCTTGCAAAGGAGATGCAAAAAGCACCACCAGAACCAAGTCTTTTCGATTAAGGGGCTTACTTTGAAAATAAAACCCGAAGTCCTATTTTACGGGGCTTCGAGGAGGATTTTTATGCTCTTTTGTGTTTTACCGGACAGCAATATATTGAAAAGGTTGCTTGACGCATGAGCGGTTAGAATCTGAAATCTCGTTTCCCTTCTTCTATCTCTTTCAGATTACGAATTGCTATTTCTTTTATTTTCGGATTGGGAATATGTTCCAACTCTTTTTTTATCAGTTGGATTCCTTTGGCTCGTGTATCCGGTGCCGCATAATCTTCCAGATACTCTTTTAGTGTCATCAATGCATTGGGGGCGCAGCAGTTGGCGATTTGTCCCGATTTGACTAATGACATAAAACGGTCGCCTGTACGCCCTGCCCGATAACATGCTGTACAGAAACTGGGGATATGCCCCAAGTCGAGCAGCCAGTTCACTACCTCGTCCAAGGTACGGGTGTCACTGATGTCGAATTGTGCTGAGTTTTCTTCCGGTGTTTCCGGAATGGCATAACCGCCTACGCTGGTCCGGGAGCCTCCGCTGATTTGTGAGATTCCCAGGTTTAAGACTTTGCGTCGGGTTGCAGCCGATTCCCTTGTAGAGATAATCATACCTGTATAAGGAACAGCGATACGGATTACCGCCACAATTTTACAAAATATATCATCTGAAATGGCATCCGGGAAATCTTGCGTGGAGATATCATCTGCCGGACAGATGCGAGGAACACTGATGGTATGTGGTCCCACTCCGAAGGTAGCTTCCAGATGTTCGGCATGCATCAATAATCCTGTAAAGTCATAGCGGTAGGTATTCAGCCCGAATAAAACACCTAGTCCTACATCGTCAATTCCCGCTTCCATGGCACGGTCCATCGCTTCGGTATGATAAGCATATTTGCTTTTCGGACCGGTGGGATGCAGGGATTCGTAATTTTCTTTATGATAAGTTTCCTGGAACAGGATATAAGTGCCGATACCTGCGTCTTTCAGCTTGCGGTAGTTTTCCACGGTAGTGGCGGCAATGTTGACATTGACCCGGCGGATAGCCCCATTTTTATGTTTGATGCTATAAATGGTTTGATAGATTCCAGTATGTACTCAATAGGATTCCGCAACGGATCTTCTCCTGCTTCCAGTGCCAGGCGTTTGTGTCCCATGTCTTGCAAGGCAATTACCTCCTTACGGATCTCTTCTTGTGTCAGCTTTTTGCGTGCTATGGTCTTGTTCTTCAAATGATAAGGGCAGTAGACGCATCCGTTCACACAATAATTGGAAAGATATAGAGGGGCGAACATTACAATACGGTTGCCGTAAAACTTATGTTTGATTTCCTGTGCCAGCCGGAAAATGCGTTCTGTTAGATCCGGTTGGTCTCATTCCAGCAGTAATGCTGCCTCACGATGGGACAGTCCTTTGAATTGAGCAGCTTTGTCAATCAGTTGCTCTATCAGGGCACGATTGCTTTTGTTGTTGTGAGCATACTCCAAGGTATCCAGTATCTCTTGATGGTCTATGAATTCTTCTGCTATTTTAGAATCTGCTTTATACATGTTTGTTAGGGGTTAGTGATAGTCACCTCTATCTGTCGATATCCGGTAACCGATTGTTTCCAGTTGTTGTGCCAAAGCTCGTAAACCTTCGGCTGCTTCGGCACCGAAAGCGGCTTTGTTATCATACAAGGTGTATTTTCTCTTTGCTCCCTGGGGAGATTGGGCATCACTACATTAGCTCCTGCCAATATTCCTTTTTCCCGTCCGTCCGGTGACAAGGTGGCAAGGGCGGTGGTCGATGGAATCAGGGCGGACGGGTGCATTAACCGGAAAAGGGATAATAGCTTGAGGGTCATTCCTACACTTCCGGCCGGCTCTGTTCCGAATGGTGTGTCATGATGGGGGATAAATGGACCGATACCGATCATTTGGGGCTGGAATTGCTCTATGAATAACAGATCTTCCACCAGATGTGTCAGGGTTTGTCCCGGAGTGCCTACCATGATTCCTGTTCCGGTTTGATATCCAATTTCTTTTAGCCATTGCAGGCATTGGAGCCGATGCTTTAGTGACATCTCCTCAGGATGTAATTTCCTATAGTGTTCTTCGTTGTGTGTTTCGTGTCGGAGCAGATAACGGTTGGCTCCGGCACGGAAGAAACGTTCGTATGCTTCCCGTGATTTTTCCCTAATGAAAGGGTGATGGCACAATCGGGGAATTCACAGTGGATGGCGGCAACGGTTTTTTCTATCCATTCATCTGTTAAGGCAGGGTCTTCACCGCCTTGCATCACGAAGGTGCGGAATCCGAGTGCATATCCTTCACGGCAACATTCCAAAATGGTTTCACGCTTTAATGCGTAACGGGTAATGGCGGTATTTCCTTTTCTTATTCCGCAATAATGACAGTTGTTACGACATCGGTTGCTCACCTCGATAAGTCCGCGGATAAATATCCCATTCCCGAAATGTGCCAAAGTGACTTCCCTGGCCTGTTGCTGTAAATACAGTAAAGTGCCGGTATCCTGACAGGAGAGGAGGTTGGCATATTCCTCACCTGTCAGGCTATGGTAGTGACGTAATTTGTCAATCAGTCGCTTCATGCATACCTTTAATATGTTTTTTTCTGTTTTGCCAGTTCCTGTACCAATTGGCGTTTTCCATTGTTGCTGCCGCTGTGCGTACTGGGTCCTGTGATACAACCACCCTCGCAGGCCATCACTTCGATGAATTGTCCGGGAGCTTTGCCCGATTTAGCGTAGGCGCGTAATGTTCCGATATTCTTCTTGTTTAAATCAGATACCTGTATGGCATTGATTTTGTCCGCTTCCATTTTCAGGAATGCCTTTACGGCTCCCATCACGCCGCCGGCTTGTGCGAATCCATGCGCTTCGCGAACGGAAGAGAATTCCATAGCGTATGGCTGTACAATCTCCAGGTTAATCTCGAAAGCATCGAAAATAGAGGAAATCTCTTCGAATGTCATCACAAAATCCACAGCCTCGTCACGTTGAGCTTCTTTACGTTTGGCTACACATGGTCCAACAAATACGATTTTGCATCAGGATACTTCTCTTTGGCTATACGTGCGGCATAATACATAGGCGAGCCTGTGCCGGAAACGTATTTTTTCATATCGGGGATGTATTTGTTCACCAGCTCGATATAGGACGGGCAGCATGAGGTAGTCATGAATTTCTGTCCTTCTTCCAGTTTTTCTATCAGTTCATGCGCTTCATGTTCTACGGTGGACATGGCTCCTTGTGCTACTTCAATTATATCGGTGAAACCGATTTGTCTGAATGCACCATATACTTGTTCGATAGTTGTGCTGAATTGTCCCAAAATAGATGGCGCGACAATGGCTACCACTTGTTCTCCTTTACGGATGCGTTGCAACACATCGAATGTCTGGGATATTTCAAAAATGGCCCCGAAAGGACAGGCATTCATGCATTTACCGCAATAAATACATTTATTCTCATCAATATGCTCTATACCGTGTTCATCTTTGCTGATCGCTTTGACAGGACAAGATTCCTCGCAGGGAACGGGAATATAGACGATTGCGTGATAAGGGCAGCTTTTGTGGCAGATGCCGCAACTGATGCAGGTATCATGGTCGATCCATGCCTTGCCGGTGTCGGCATGTACATGTACGGCTCCTTTGGGACAATTGTACTGGCAACTGCGGGCGGTACATCCCCGGCATAAGTCGGTGATTTCATAATTGATCTGTACGCAGGCCGAGCATGCTTCGTCTATAACACACATAATGTTGTCTTTGGGCTTTCCATTGTTTGCACGTTCTATAGCACGTGCGGCATATTCGGATAGTGGAGTGAGCTCATCGGTTTCATCATCCATATCCAACCCCAGTAGAGGAAGGGATTTGTATTTCCATACAGCGCGTTCTTTGTGTACGCAGCAACGCCCTGCATGTTTTGAACGTCGGGGGCTGAGTTCTAATGGCAGACGGTCTATTTTGTCTGTTGTCAGTTCTCCGTTTTTCCACAATTTTACAAGTTCTGTCAGCAATCTGTGGCGGACAATCATAATGTTGTTCGTAAATGCCATATAGTTAAAGGGGTTAATTATTAGGTTTTGCAAAGATAGTGATAGTTTGTGTCCTATGGAAATATTAAAAAAAGAAAAATCACATTTTTCTCTTTTTATATTCAGATTCGTTCTGTCGCTGTGGAATGTAGCCGACTGGTTTATATATGAATCTTTGTAGGTAAAAATAATAAATTTCGTAAAAGCAACTGATAATGGCAGGGGAAGAGGAAACCATTTTAGTGAAAGATATGTTATAGCTGTGCCAATTTGGCAGAATAAAACTGTCAATTTCTCCTTTTTCATGTTTGGCACGTTTTTCGCAAGATGTTTTGCGTCACTGCTTAAAGATGACAGATAATTGATATAATTAAAAGTATAACATATAAAAATTAAGAACTATGAACATTAAACCATTAGCAGACAGAGTATTGATTCTTCCTGCTCCTGCAGAAGAAAAAACAATCGGTGGTATTATTATTCCTGATACAGCAAAGGAAAAGCCATTGCAAGGTGAAGTTGTCGCAATAGGTAACGGAACAAAAGATGAGGAGATGGTGTTGCATGTAGGTGATCAGGTATTGTATGGCAAATACTCGGGCACTGAACTGGAACATGACGGTAAGAAATACCTTATCATGCGTCAGAGCGATGTTCTCGCTGTTTTGGGATAATTAAATAGTACATTGTAAATCATTAAATTGTAAATAGAATTATGGCTAAAGATATTAAATTCAACATTGATGCCCGTGACGAATTGAAGAAGGGTGTAGACGAATTGGCTAACGCAGTGAAAGTAACCCTGGGTCCGAAAGGTCGTAATGTGATTATCGAAAAGAAATTCGGTGCTCCTCATATCACTAAGGATGGCGTGACTGTAGCTAAAGAAGTGGAATTGGCTGATGCATTTCAGAATACCGGTGCACAGTTGGTGAAATCTGTTGCTTCAAAGACAGGTGACGATGCAGGTGACGGTACTACTACTGCTACTGTGCTGGCTCAATCAATCGTAGGGGTAGGTTTGAAGAATGTTACTGCCGGAGCAAATCCGATGGATTTGAAACGTGGTATCGATAAAGCTGTTGCCAAAGTGGTTGAATCTATCAAGTCTCAGGCCGAAATGGTAGGTGACAACTATGACAAGATTGAACAAGTGGCTGCTGTTTCTGCCAATAACGATCCTACTATCGGTAAGTTGATTGCAGACGCTATGCGTAAAGTTTCTAAAGATGGTGTGATTACTATCGAAGAAGCTAAAGGAACGGATACTACTATCGGTGTGGTAGAAGGTATGCAGTTCGACCGTGGTTACTTGTCTGCTTACTTTGTAACTGATACAGAAAAGATGGAATGTGTGATGGAACATCCGTACATCCTGATTTATGATAAGAAGATTTCTAACTTGAAGGATTTCTTGCCTATCCTGGAACCGGCTGTACAGAGCGGACGTCCTTTGTTGGTTATCGCAGAAGATGTAGACAGCGAAGCATTGACTACGTTGGTTGTAAACCGTCTGCGTTCTCAGTTGAAGATTTGTGCTGTGAAAGCTCCGGGCTTCGGCGACCGTCGTAAGGCTATGTTGGAAGATATTGCCGTATTGACAGGTGGTATCGTTATCAGCGAGGAAAAAGGTTTGAAGTTGGAACAAGCTACTCTTGAAATGTTGGGTACTTGCGATAAGGTAACTGTTTCTAAAGATAATACTACTATCGTAAACGGTGCAGGCGCAAAAGAAAACATTCAGGAACGTATCAATCAGATTAAAGCTGAAATAAAGAATACTACTTCAGATTATGATAAGGAAAAGTTGCAGGAACGTTTGGCTAAGTTGTCAGGTGGTGTAGCTGTTCTTTATGTAGGTGCCGCTTCTGAAGTTGAAATGAAGGAAAAGAAAGACCGTGTGGATGATGCATTGTGCGCTACTCGTGCAGCTATCGAAGAAGGTATCGTTCCGGGCGGTGGCGTAGCTTACATCCGTGCTTCTGAAGCATTGGAAGGCCTGAAGGGCGATAATGAAGACGAAACAACCGGTATCGAAATTATCAAGCGTGCTATTGAGGAACCGCTTCGTCAGATTGTTGCCAATGCAGGTAAGGAAGGTGCAGTAGTAGTACAGAAAGTACGCGAAGGTAAAGGTGACTTCGGTTACAATGCCCGTACTGATGTTTACGAAAACTTGCACGCTGCCGGTGTGGTAGATCCTGCTAAGGTAACTCGTGTAGCTTTGGAAAATGCCGCTTCTATTGCAGGTATGTTCCTGACTACAGAATGTGTAATTGTGGAAAAGAAAGAAGATAAACCAGAAATGCCGATGGGTGCTCCCGGAATGGGTGGCATGGGCGGCATGATGTAATCTTTGCCCCATAAATGATTAACGGACTCCCTGTTGGCGAAATGTTGACAGGGAGTTTTTTATAGACCATAGTGGATTATCTTCTCAAGTTTTATTTACTCTCTAAATTTCGGCTCATCCGAGAAATTATGTTATGTGAGGAGACTGTGGATCACTCTTAAAAGATTAGTGGGGTTTATTTCAAATTGAACTGTCCTATAAAAAAGGAAGTGTTTCTGAACGTTCAGAAACACTTCCTTTTTTAGTGAGCCTCTTGTCGGATTCGAACCAACGACCCCGAGATTACAAATCACGTGCTCTGGCCAACTGAGCTAAAGAGGCATTGCTTTTTGTTTAGCGGGTGCAAAGGTAAGAATATCTTTTAAAAGAACAAATTTTTTCATAGGAAAAAATAGTTGGAAATTACCAAATGGTAATTTTTACTTCCGAAATAACGCTCTATCTTTGCATCCGCTAAACAAAAAAGTGAAGTTTATGAAGGATAGTATTGATTTTGGTAGTATGGAAATTCCGAAATTATTTCGGAAATTGCTGATACCTACTGTGCTGGGGATGGTATTTTCGGCTGTGTTTGTGATAACAGATGGTATTTTTGTAGGTCAAGGGATAGGTAGTGACGCATTGGCGGCAGTGAATATTACTGCTCCTTTGTTTTTGATAAGTACGGGTATCGGACTGATGTTTGGTGTTGGCGCATCGGTGGTGGCATCTATTCATTTATCTCAGGGAAAGTTGAAAACTGCCCGTATCAATGTGACGCAGGCTGTTGTGGTTTCTTCTTTGTTTTTGGCTGTGCTGTGGGGAGTGGTATGTTTGTTTGCTCCACAAGTAGCCGTGTGGTTGGGAAGTTCGGAACGTCTGTTGCCTTTGGCGGTGGAATATATGTATTGGTTCTTGCCTTTTCTGGTATTTAGTGCTTTGCTAAGTTCAGGGATGTTCTTTGTCCGTCTGGATGGTTCTCCTAATTATGCCATGTTGTGTAATGCTATTCCGGCAGTGGTGAATATCCTATTGGATTATGTGTTCATTTTTATTCTCAAATGGGGAATGATGGGTGCGGCGCTGGCTACCAGTCTGGGGTATATTTGGGGGCCGGAATGATTGTAGTCTATTTAAGTCGCAGAAGAAATGTGATTCATTTTTGCCGGGTGAAACTTAGCAAGAAGAGTATGCGGCTCACTTGGCGCAATGTGAAATATATGTGCCACTTAGGAGTTTCCACCTTTTTGTGCGAGGCAGCCATAGCCTGTATGATGTTTGCAGGCAATTATGTGTTTATCCATTATTTAGGCGAAGATGGAGTGGCTGCTTTCAGTATTGCCTGTTATTTCTTTCCCATTATATTTATGGTATATAATGCCATAGGACAATCGGCTCAACCCATTTTAAGCTATAACTTTGGAGCGGGTGATACCATGCGGGTACGTTCCGCTTTCCGTCTGGCACTGGGAACGGCCGTGACCTGCGGACTTGTGTTTTTTGCGTTAACAGCTTTGTTCAATCATCAGATTGTGGCTATGTTTATTGATCGTTCCTATCCGGCATACGATATTGCTGTGGCGGGACTGCCTTTGTTTGCGTCTGGTTTTATTTTTTTTGCTGTAAACATTGTTTCCATTGGCTATTTTCAAAGTGTAGAGCGGGCACGTCCGGCTATGATGGTTACAGTTTTGCGTGGGTTTGTTTTTATGGTACTTTGTTTATTGGGCTTGCCGTTGCTATTGAAGGTGCCAGGGATATGGCTGGCAGTTCCTTTGGCGGAAATACTTACTTTTTTAGTAATAATGGTAATTTATTATCGTAAACATCAATGGGTTCGCAGATGATTTTTTACTTTTGTAGTAATTAATCGGGTGGATATATGGATGCATTCATACAGAAGTTTTGTGAAAAATATAGTTTGCCGATAGCTTTGAGCTTGCAGTTGTTGGATAATATGGAGAAGTTCACTTTTCATAAAGGGGTACAGGAAGGTGGGCGGAACTCAAACTTCTATATTGTAAGTAAAGGAATCTGGCGGGGGCATTACCTTAATGACGGGGTAGATGTTTCCGTCTGGTTTGCTTCTGAAGGAGAGCCATCTTCTCGTCATGGGGATATGTGGAAAATACAGTTTCGTTGGTTTCTATCGAAGCGATGTGTGACAGTGAACTTTATGGTATTTCGAAGGCAAAACTCGAAGTATTATATGCCGGATCTGTTGAACTGGCTAATTTTGGAAGACGACTGTTCGAGCAGCAGTTTTTAGGGCTTGAAAGTTGGATGATAACGGGAGGAAGCCCCCGGGCCAAGGAGCGTTATCTTACTTTGTTGGAAGAGAATCGGAACTGTTGCAGTATGTACCTCTGAAGCATATCGCTTCTTATTTATGGATTACTCCACAGTCGTTAAGCCGTATCCGTGCCGAACTGGGGAGAAGGAAAAAAGACCAATGACAATTTTAGCATTTACGGGGTTGGTTCTTTCGTATGGAAACGCATTGTTCTCTTTGCTTTTCTTGTATGGTTCATCTTTGCCTTGATGGATGGTAGAAAAGTTGGCATCCGATAAATATTTATCTTAAAAGTGTCATCGTATTTTATTTTTGTGTAAGTTTGTAGTGAATCCTAAAAAAACTTATGGCAATGATAGATGATATTTTAGAGTTCAACAAGAAATTTGTTGAGAGCAAGGGATATGAGAAATATATTACCAACAAATATCCTGATAAAAAAATAGCTATTCTTTCTTGTATGGATACCCGGTTGACGGAATTGTTACCTGCTGCTTTGGGTATCAGGAATGGTGATGTAAAAATTATCAAGAATGCAGGTGGGGTTATCTCGCATCCGTTTGGTAGTGTAATCCGTAGTCTGATGGTGGCTATTTATGAGTTAGGTGTAAAGGAAGTTATGGTTGTTGCTCATTCTGATTGTGGAGCCTGTCACATGAATAGTAATGAGATGATAGAACACATGAAAGCACGTGGCATCAAGCAGGAAACCATTGATATGATTCGTTTCTGTGGTGTAGATTTTGGAGCATGGCTGGATGGTTTTGAGGATACGGAGAAATCGGTGAAAGGAACTGTACGGGCTATTATGGAGCATCCATTAATACCTGAAGATATTATAGTGAGGGGATTTATAATTGATTCGGTGACGGGTGAACTGACAAAAGTATAAAATGTGAGTTTTTTATACACAATAATGTTCATGTGATTTTGTGTATTATAAGAGGGACATTTATTAAATATTACAAAAAAGCCAACTAATTCATACACAAAGTATTGCGAATTAGTTGGCTTTTTTGTATCTTTAGGTATTCCCCCGAAAATAAGGTTTGACGGCCAAAACGGGGGAAATATCCAAACTAATAAGATATGGCAAAGATAGTGAATATTTCAGAAATTCACCCTACTTTGTGTTTTACAGAATTTGATATTCTGGAAAAATACCGCAAGAGTTTTAATGAGAGTGAGCTTGGCAAGCTTCATTCTGTCTTTCCGTTTGAATGTATGGCAAAAGCCGCCGGCCTGTCGGACCGGCGCCTGGGACGCAGGAACAGATTCAGTCCTTCCGCAAAGATCGCCCTTATGGTCCTGAAGGCATACACCGGATTCTCCGACAGGCAACTGGTGGAACATCTGAACGGGAACATACACTACCAGATTTTCTGTGGAATTATGATTCCCCACGTCCCTTCCCATAACCAACTTCAAGATAGTCAGTGCCATCCGTAATGAGATAGCATCCCGCCTTGACATTGATTCTTTCCAGGAGCTCCTGGCTTCACACTGGAAACCTTATCTTGATAACCTTCACGTCTGCATGACCGATGCCACATGCTATGAAAGCCACATGCGTTTTCCTACGGACATGAAACTCCTTTGGGAAAGCCTCGAATGGCTCTACAGGCATATATGCCGGCATTGCGGGAGCTGGGCATAAGGCGTCCGCGCAACAATACAGGAATGTGGCGGAATCCTATCTGTCCTACTGCAAGAAAAGAAAGAGGAGAGCTTCAAGGGCAAGAATGCTTAAGCGCCGTATGATCAAGCTTCTTGAAAGCTCCTCAGTCAAAGGGATGGGATCCATAGCGAGTACGGTGCTTTACTCCGATATACCCAGGATTATCATAAGCGTCTTTCCATCATCAGAAAGGTGCTTGTACAAGAAAAGGAAATGTTTGAAGGGAGGAAAGTCAGTGACCGCATCGTCAGCATTGACCGTCATTATGTACGTCCCATCGTCAGAGGCAAGGAAACCAAGTCCGTCGAGTTCGGTGCAAAGGTCAATAATATACAGATAGACGGCATATCGTTCATCGAACACCTCTCGTTCAAGGCATTCAATGAGGGTATACGCTTGAAGGACTGTATCCGCATGCAGCAGAAGCTTATGAATGTAAGGTAAGATGTGTGGCTGCCGATTCCATATATGCCAATAATGCCAACAGAAAGTTCTGTACAAAATATGGGATATCCACATCCTTTGTGCGCAAGGGAAGGGCGGCCAAAGATGAGCCTTTGAGGAAGGTGCTTAGAAGCGAACTCTCAAAAGAAAGGGCAACACGGCTTGAAGGAAGCTTCGGCACTCAAAAGCAACATTACTCGCTCTCAAGGATAAAGGCCAGAAACAGGAAGACGGAAATACTGTGGATTTTCTTTGGAATACATACGGCAAATGCCATACTGATAATAGAAAAAATCAGAAACAAAACAGCTAAAGCAGCATGATATGATTTTACTCACAGAATCAGAAGAGGTCATCAGACTTCTTCCGGAACGTCATGTCCTGTCGGATAGAAGTATGTGAGAAAGCACGGAAAAATGACAATAAGAATGGCATATGAAATGGTCATGCCCTATCATCTTCATATGCCATCTTATTTTTTAGAGACATTTACTGAATATCCCTATAAGAAAGGGAGGTATTTCTGCCTGATGCAGAATATACCTCTCTTTTTATTGAAGTCTGTATTTGTTTCAGTTTTTTATTGAGCGAAAGCATGATGATAACCATCCACTTTGTTCCAATTGCCACGGGTAAAGTCGGGTACGGCAACAGGTGCATTTCCGTTTTCTATAGAAAGACGGGTCAATTCGGCCATACAGCACCATTCTGCTAAATCATAAACGTCCATGTCCAAAGGAAGTCCGTTGCGCAAGCAATATACCAGGCGATAATCCATAATGAAGTCCATCCCTCCATGTCCACCTATTTTCTTTGCTGTTTCTTCTAATTCTTGGTGGATAGGATGTTTGTATTGGCTCATCAAAGCTTCTTTTACTTTTTCGGGAACAGCCGAGTGCATACTCAGGTTTTCGTGATCGGGTATGCTGGTGCTGTCAATCTGATCCGGGCGGAAACAATATTGCTCGATGGGATATTTGTTGGCAAAACCTTTGGTACCGGTCAGCTGATACATACGGCTATAGGGACGTGGATTCATTACATCATGCTGTATGTGGATGGTTTTTCCGTTTTCTGTACGGATAAAAGTCATGGTATGGTCGCCGTTTTGGAAATCGGGTGCTTCTTCTTTCTGATATTGTTTTACCAGTTCGGGACCGGTTACAGCTTTGGTGTCCATGGCTACCAGTGTCTTCATGCGGTCACCGCGATGAATGTTGAGCAATTGGCAGGCAGGGCCTAGGCCGTGTGTGGCATAAACGTCTCCACGGAACTCCCGGTTGTAATCCAAACGCCAGTTGTTCCAGTAATAAGGCCAGAATTCTTCCAGATTATGGATGTATGAACCTTCTACATGGAGCACTTCGCCGAAAAGACCTTTTTGTGCCATATTCAATGTCGTCAGTTCGAAGAAGTCGTAAACACAGTTTTCAAGTTGCATACAGTGTTTACGGGTCTTTTCGGAAGTATTGATAAGTGCCCAGATTTCATCCAGCGACATGGCGGCAGGTACCTCGATGGCTGCATGTTTTCCATGTTCCATGGCATAGATACCCATTTCAGTATGGTGTTTCCAGTCTGTTGCAATGTATACCAAGTCGATATCGTTTCGCTCGCACAGTTGTTTCCATGCATCTTCGCTGCCGGAATAGAGGGCAGGGGCTTCCATACCGGCGTTAGTTACAATTTTTTGTGCTTTTTCCGCATTTTCAGGCAATAAGTCGCAAAGAGCGACAATTTTAGTTCCCGGTATGTGCGTCCAACGTTCTACCGCACTGGGACCACGCATGCCCAAACCGATGAAACCTACACGCACAGTGTCAAGTTTAGGAGTTGTTAGTTCGATTACATCCTGTTGTCCCGCAGGACGTTCGGGAACTGGAACTTCAAGAGGCGCATACTCTTTTGTTGCAGTTGTTTCTTTGGGGATTGGGGTACAGCCGGCGAGGCATGATAACGCTATACCGACGAAGAAGGTAGATAGGTTTTTAATCATGGTTCTGTTTAATTGAAATTTATAGGTTAATAGTAGATTGTTGCAAAAATAGGGAATATCGTTGGAAAAACCTCATAAAATCGGCAGATTGCAGCAACTAAAATTGATTATTTCTATTTCTAACTTTTGAGTTTGGTGCAGATATTATTTTTAAAAATCGGTCAAGGACTTTTTGTCTTTCTTTGCCTTCCTTTTCGTCTACATCTTTTGTCCAAAGATTTACACCTGCTTTAAGTTCAATAACTCGTTTTACTTCATTTTAAGATTTCATCAGTCAGTTCTCCGATTTCCCCCAAATGCCAAGGCGTAAGCTGTAACAAAAATTTCGTGATAAAAATCCGTTTTATCTCCATAATCTTCTTTTATGAATGGAATTTATTTCTTAATTATTTCAGCACTTGCTCCACTATCATACAACTCCATTATATATTCATAGGTGTCGTGTGCTAAATCTCCATCAATTATTTTTACTCCGTCTGTTGCCATTTCAATTTTATGTTTTTACTATCCCGCTTGCCGATAAATACACGCAATGGATTATTTAAAATACGCAATACGTAAAAAGTATATTGCAAGTGCGAAGAGTTATCTCGTTCTAAAGGTACTAATTCTTTGGGATACAGACGTTGTTTTCCGTGTGAAACTAATATCAACTTACTTTGCTTTCCTTGATTATCTTGAAAAACATAACAAAATTTATGGAACTTCCCTTATGTGGAAAAGCTATTGCCGTTGATTGACTTCTGCCGGAACACATTGAGATTCTCGGAAAGGGTATTTTCAAATAGGTGTGAACGATGTTCCACTTGTGCAATGGTTTAGGTAGAAAGCGAATGAATGGAGAAACGGTTTGGAGACTGCATCTACTAAACAGGATAAAGGACTGAAAATATAGGATGCACCCTAAATTCTATTCTAAAAGTAAATAAAAGCATTAGAAGATAAAAGATTATCAGAAAAATATCCGACTTTTGTAGTCGGATAAAGGCAATTATTTCCAAGACATACGAGAAAAGAAGCGTTATGTTCATCTTGTAGGTTGGAAACGTAGGAAATCTCGGACTTGGTACAAGAAATAGTATAGTGGTTCTCACGCTATAGCGTGGGCTGTTATTATCATATCTGTGCCAAAGGTTGTCTACGACCTCCAATTTAGACGCGGTAGCATTGCAGTTCCACGCTCTCGCATTTTATAACCGCCTATAAAGGGACTGATAGGCATCGAATAGAATACATATATGGAACAACAGTTTTGTCAAAGTTGTGGTATGCCCCTAACCGATGAAAACAGAGGGACAAATGCCGATGGGAGCAATAGTGAGGATTATTGCGTGTATTGTTACAAAAAAGGTGAGTTTACCCAAGATTTTACAATGAGCCAAATGATTGAGTTCTGCCTGCAATTCTTAGACCAATGGAATGTGCAGACCGAATGTAAGTTGAGTCCCGTACAAGCAAAGGAACAAATGCTTCAACACTTTCCCTACCTGAAACGGTGGAAAGAAAAAGATGAACGGACACTAATGGAAAAGGCAACCCACTTGCTTGCCCAATGTGAAAATGTGACCATTGCATCCATTGATGCTAACGGTTATCCGCGACCTGTGCAGATGTCCAAGATACATGCTAAAAGTTTTAATGAAGTCTGGATGGTGACAAGTGTCGGCTCCATGAAAGTGAATGATTTTAAGGCGAACAACAAGGCGGGGCTTTGCTATGACTATTACGGGGATGGCGTTGCCCTGCGTGGTACGGTAGAAATTATTACGGACAATACTATCCGCAAGGACATATGGCAGGATTGGTTCATTCATCATTTTCCCGATGGACCAAGTGATCCCAATTATGTACTTCTACATTTCATTGGTACGGAAGCCACCTTTTGGATAAATGGCGAATTTTCTCACTCCAACATCTGATATTTATGAGAACGATTGTACCTGATAATAAAAACATAGCCGCTTGCGGTCTTTATTGTGGAGCTTGCCGTAAGTTCTTGGCAGAGAAATGTCCCGGATGTAAACCAAATAAAAAGGCAACTTGGTGTAAAATCCGCTCATGTTGCCAAGAAAACAAGTTTAATACTTGTGCTGAATGCTCCCATGATGTCAGGGAATGCAAGTTGTTTTCCAATTGGATAAGCAAAGTATTTGCATTTCTGTTTAATTCTGACCGTTCCGCTTGCATTAGCTATATTAAGGAACAAGGTGAACAAGCCTTTGCCGAAGAGATGACAAAACGTAAATGTCAAACCATCAGAAGAAAATAAATATGAAGAACGAGGTATTATATCTATTGTTAAATAACTATGCCGACCATGAAGCCGTATTTCTGGCTTCGGCTATTGCGTGTGACGAACGTAGTATAAAAGAAAATCCCAAATACACGAACAAAGTCGTAGCTCCTACATTGGTTGTACGCTCATGCAGTGGTTTCCATACTTTACCCGACTATTCTTTTGAAACGATGCCCAATGATTATGCCGCATTGGTACTAATTGGTGGTTTCGGCTGGCTCGACGAACTGGAAGCAGATAAAGTCGTGCCAATCGTTCGCCGTGCCATAAAGAAAGGGATTATCGTAGGAGCTATCTGCAATGCTGCTTCTTTCCTTGCCAAACATGGTTTCTTAAATGAGATAAAACATACGGGAAATGGTTTGGAACAGCTACAATTATGGGGAGGAGGCAACTATACCAATAAGGCAGGTTATATGAATGAGCAAGCTGTGTCGGACAAACGCATTGTTACGGCAAATGGCACAGGTTACTTGGAATTTGCTAAAGAATTGTTGCTATTGCTGGAGAATGATACCCCTGAACAAATAGAAATGTTTTCCTGCTTCAACAAAGAAGGATTGGTAAAGCTGTTCAGTCAATTACCTTGATTGTATGGATTTGTCAGATTGGTTCAAAGGTTTTGAGAAAGTATAGCCCGACTCTCATCGGAACAACGAGCAGCCTTCTTTTCGGAATGTAGCAGGAATTGCGTGGATGGTGGTGTGCTTTCCATTTACAGGAAACTCTACAAGGATGCCAATGGAGATATGGATGTTTTCTTCCAGATGGCAAATGAATTGCCGGGAGTAAAAAGCGAGATTGTAGAGAAAGGTCGTGTCTATCATCTTATTGCCTGCCATATTTACATCCTTAAAAGTTACCCAAACCTGCAAAGTGATGCAGATCACGGTAATTAGGCCGGTTGCCACCTCATTATCCTAAAATGAGGTAGTGTAAAATAAACTGTGTCACGCATTATTTATCTCTAGAAAACTCATCGGTCGGGGAACGGCCCGCGCCAAGGGGCGGGACCACCCGTCCCGACGAGCGTAAAATTACAATAATTTAAACCGGTTTCCAAACTTTATAGCCAGTTGTTGCGAGATGGTAGCCCAATTGGCCAGTGGCATGGTCCATTTCTTACGTATATTGCGGTATGCAAGATAAACAAGTTTCTCAAGGGCTGTATCCGATGGGAACACGCCCTTGTTTTTTGTTACCTTGCGGATCTGACGGTGATACCCCTCAACGGTATTTGTGGTATAGATAAGCTTACGGATGACCGGAGTATACTGGAAGTATTCGGACAGCTTATCCCAGTTGTCCTGCCAGGATCTGATAACGACAGGATACTGTTCACCCCATTTTTCATCCAGCTTGAGGAGCTCATTTTCTGCGGATTCCTTATTGACTGCCTGATAGACACATTTCAAATCCCTTAAGAACTCCTTCTGATTCTTGGATCCTACATACTTGATGGAGTTACGTATCTGATGTACTACACAAAGCTGTACGGCTGTATTAGGATAAACGCTTTGAATGGCTTCAGGAAACCCCTTCAGACCGTCTATACAGGCAATGAGAATATCCTCAACTCCACGGTTCTGAAGGTCTGTCAACACGCTGAGCCAGAAGTTTGCTCCCTCATTCCTTGATATATACATTCCAAGTAACTCCTTGTGTCCCTCCCTGTCAATGCTCAGTACATTATAGATTGCACGGGTTACCGCGCAGCCACGTTCATCCGTTACTTTGTAATGAATGGCATCCATCCAGACTATAGGATAAACAGAATCAAGCATCCGTGATTTCCATGCTTTTATCTCCGGAAGTACACGGTCTGTGATGGAACTGATTGTGTCGGCCGAAACACGATTCCCAAGATTTTCTTCCATCCAGTCACTGATTTCCCTTGTGCTGTTTCCCATTGCATACAAGCCAATTATACGGTCAGCAACACCTTCTGCCAGAATAGTCTCACGCTTCTTGATAAACTGGGGATCAAAACTCGAATTACGGTCACGGGGAGTGGAAACGGTTACTTCGCCCAAGGGAGTCTGAACCTGCTTTTGCATCTTTCCGTTACGACGGTTACCCATCTGGCGTTCTTCTTCTGTCAAATGTGCATCCATCTCTCCTTCCAGGGCTGCATTCAATATACTTTCCAATAGTGGGGCAAAGGCGCCGTCCTTACCCAACAAAGGCTTGCCGGCTTTCAGCTGTTCAATGGCCTTGTTCTTGATACTCTCGAAATCAAATTCTTCTTTCATAAAAAAAACTGTGTTAGCAAAGTTAATACTTTATTCCTTGCTGACACAGTTTAATTTACATCCTCTAAAATGAGGTGAATTTTCTAACTCTTTGATTTCAAAGAGGTATATTCTTTTTGCAGAAATACAATATATTTTTAATATTAGTGTATTGCTTGTCGGATAAATTGATTTCACTTATACTGTATTTATAATAAAAAAGCAGTCTTGAAAAGTCAAGACTGCTTTTTTATTATAATGGTAATTCAATTCCCTCAATCAAAAAGTACGGTTTTTATTTAGATCTATAACCATACATTAATGCGGCATTAATTTCAATAGCCCTCATATATCCTTTGAAAAAACTTTTTACTCTTTTCATCCTGTTACCCTTTTTTTTTAAAACGTTAAAAACTAATCCTTTGTATCTTTTACTTTGTATCGTACCCCCAAGCACGGAGGGCGTCATTTCCCATATCTTTGAGACCTGCTTTGATGATCTCCTTCAACTTCTTCATAATGTTATCCTTTCTTTGATTAAAAAATAGGGTTGTTTTCTTACTTAATCCCTATACCCCAAGCTTTTACTTCGTTTTCACCCATCATAGCAAGGGCTTTTTTAAAAATACTTTTTACCTTTTTCATAATCTCGTTATCCTTTCTTTTTATGTTTTACAACACAAAATTATACTGTTTTGTTCTAGATTGTACTCTGATAAAGATAAAATGTATGCAAAAGTGGCAAATTCTTGACCTGCAAGTCAAGAATTTGCCACTTTTCATTAAAAAACTATTTCAGAAGCCCAGCTTCTGAAATTCATTCTCAAAATTAGGTGTAAATATTTCTTTCCCAATATTGCTTCTGATCTCTTCTAGTGACCAAAAACGGCCGCCATCCAGTTCCTCGCTGGGAATAATGGGACCGTCATAAGTGGTTTTATGTGAGAATACCAATTCTTTTTCCCGGGTGGATTCGAATATATAGCTAGTCAGTAATTCGGGAGTAAAGTCGGTGATGCCCAGTTCTTCTTTTACTTCACGTTTCAAGGCTGTTTCCACATTTTCACCTAAATCTATGTGTCCGCCTACGGCTGTGTCCCATTTGCCTGGTTGGATATCTTTCCAGTCAGGACGCTTTTGCAAATAGAGTTCGCCTTTACTGTTGAATACATGTAAGTGGACTACCGGATGTAGCAATTTACTTCCATTATGACATTCTCCACGGGTTGCAGCTCCTGTTATGTTTCCTTGTTCATCTACTATAGGAAACATTTCTTCTTTATTATCGTAATTCATCTTCGCTATTTTTTTGTTACTGCAAAGATATGAATTCGGGCTCGGATTATATGGATCTTATAGTCTTTAATAGTAAAAAGGGATGTGAGAACTTTATAATCCGAGTCCGAAATGCCGTTTAATAATTTACTTGATGCCGTTTTAAAAAAGCTACTGTTTTATGTATTTCCTTATACATCACAATATCTTCTTTTATAAAAGGTACCTCGTTGCGGTAGTTGGCGAGAAACTTTTCAATAAACGGTGAACTGCGGAGCGGGCGGCGGAAATCCAGTCCTTGTGCAGCGTTCATCAATTCGATGGCAAGTATATGTTCCAGATTATCCATCACTTTGTAGAGCTTGGTGGCGGCGTTGGCTCCCATACTTACATGATCTTCCTGTCCGTTACTGGATACTATGGAGTCGCTGCTGGCGGCATAACAGTACATTTTATTCTGGCTTACCATGCTGGCAGCCGCATATTGGGGAATCATGAAACCGGAATTAAGTCCCGGATTGGCAACCAGAAATTCGGGCAATCCGCGAAGTCCCATAATGAGTTGTGCCACACGCCGTTCAGATATGTTTCCCAGTTCGGCCATAGCAATGGCAAGATAATCATATACCAGTGCCAAGGGCTGTCCGTGGAAGTTGCCACCTGAAATGATAAGGTCTTCATCGGGGAAGATAGTGGGGTTATCGGTAACTGAATTTATCTCGGTCAACAGTACTGAAGCTACGTGGTTGATGGCATCTTTGGTAGCACCATGAACTTGTGGGATGCAACGGAACGAATAGGGGTCTTGTACGTGTTGTTTGGGCTGTGCGATGATTTCACTGCCTTCCAGTATTCTTCGGAATGCGGCTCCGGTTTCTATCTGGCCTTTATGCGGACGCATTTGTTGGATACAGTCCATGAACGGATCGATGCGGCCGTCAAAGGCTTCCAGGGAGATGGCGGCAATGAGGTCGGCTTTCTTGGAAAGACGGAAGGCTTTGAGTATGGCATACACTCCGTTGGCACTCATAAACTGGGTACCATTGAGCAAGGCCAGTCCTTCTTTGCTTTTCAATTTGACTGGTTCCCAACCAAACTCATCAAGCACGCTGATAGCTTCGCAGCGTTTGCCTTTATAATACACGTCGCCTACGCCGATCAACGGAAGGAAGAGATTGGCGAGCGGGGCAAGATCTCCTGAGGCTCCCAATGAACCTCGGTCGTAGACAATGGGCATTACATCGTTATTGAAAAAGTCGATAATGCGCTGTACAGTAATGACTTGTACGCCACTGTGTCCCAAAGAAAGAGCATGAGCTTTTAATAAAAACATCAGCTTCACAATGACATGGGGCATTTCTGCGCCTACACTGCAAGCATGGCTTTTCACCAGGTTCTCTTGCAAAGTACTCAGTTCATCGGAAGAAATATTACGGTTGCACAGGCTGCCGAATCCTGTCGTGATGCCATAGAGAGGGACATCGGATTCCTTGATCTTTTTGTCCAGGTAATCCCGGCATTTCTGAATCCGGTCTTTGGCTTCAGGAGCCAGTTCCAATTTCAGATTTTCATTGATAATACGTTCGATGATGTCAAAAGTGAGGTCACCCGAACCTATTTGATATACATTCTTCATGGTCTGATTCTTTTTTTAACCGCGGAGGTTGGGATTAAAAAATGGTTTTCACATAGTCCAGTATTTTCTGTTCTTCGGCAATGGTCGTCTGTTCTATCATATCGGCCTCTTCACTCATCTCTTTGACGAATTTTTCGTCTTTGATAGAAGTGAGGTTGATACGTACATTCAGCAAGGCTCCCAGAATGGCAGTCCGGGCACACATCATGGACACGCAGGCATCGGTTACAGCGTTGCTGTTCCCTTTTCTGGCTACCACATCAATCATGGGCAGAATGGAATGGACGGTACGTGCCACCTCCATAGGCACTTGGGCGGCATATTTGGTTTCCTTCTGTATGGCTTCACTGCGGATAGCCTTTTCTTCATCCGTTTCTTTCGGAAGTTTGAATGCAGAGAAAACACGGTCGTATGCTTCCGAATCACGGTCTACATCGGTTATCAGCTGGCGGGTGAGTTCTTCGAAACGCACAGAAAGATCTTCCATAATTTCGTTCACTTCTACATATTTCTTGCGGCCTATGGTAAGATTGGCTACCATAGCTGCCAGTGAGGTGGCAAGGGCTCCATTGAGTGCCGAGACACTGCCGCCACCGGGGACAGGATCATTACTGAGTACTTTATTGATAAATTCTTTGATGGTAAGTTCTGTTAACATGGCTATTAGTATTTAATTGGTTAATTTGAATGTAGAATACGTCCTCCTTTGATGGTCAGCTTCACTGCGTTCATACCTGTATAATAAGGTAATATATGGGGGTTGTCGGTTCCCAGTAAAACAAAGTCTCCCTGTTTTCCGGCTTCTATGCTTCCGATGCGGTCGGCGCGTCCGAGGGCTGCCGCACCGTTCAGTGTGATGGCTGTGATAGCTTCGGCAACGGTCAGTTTCATATAGATGCAGGCCAGAGCAAAAGTCAGCGGGATGGATCCGGAGAAACAGCTGCCTGGATTTAGATCGGTGGCAAGGGCTACGGCACAGCCGCTGTCTATCATTTTCCTGCCACGGGCGTAGGGCTCTTTTAGTGTAAAGGCAGTTAGTGGTAACAGAGTGGCTACTACATTATTTTGTGCCAGGGCTTTTATGCCTTCATCGGATGCTTGCAACAGATGGTCGGCGCTGAGGGCCTTCAATTCTCCTGCCAGTTCTGCTCCTCCAAAGCTGACAATTTCATCAGCGTGTAGCTTGGTGCCGAAGCCTAGAGCTTGCGCAGCTTTCAATAGCTTTCGAGACTGTTCCACAGTGAATACTCCTTTTTCACAGAAAATATCGCAATTTTCGGCCAATTGTTTCTGATGGATCATGGGCAACATTTCGTTAATCAGAAAATCAATATATGCGTCACTTCGCCCTTTGTATTCTTCGGGTAAGGCGTGAGCACCTAAAAAAGTGGTGGCGATATCTACTTTCCGGTCGGGACATTCATTGATAGCTTGCATGACACTGAGCTGTTTCAGTTCTGTATCACGATCCAGGCCATATCCGCTTTTTCCTTCCACTGTGGTGACCCCCATCCGGCTCATGGTATCCAGAAACCATTCGGCTTTATGTTTCAGTTCTTCAAAGGAGGCTTCCCGGGTGGCACGTACAGTATTGATAATGCCTCCGCCACGTTCCATGATGCTCATATAACTGTCGCCGTTGAGCCGCCAGATGAATTCGTCGGGGCGAAATCCTCCGAAAACCAAATGGGTATGAGAATCAACGAATCCCGGCAACAATACATTCCCTCTGGCATCAAGCACTTTATAGCCGGGCTTTTCATGGCTTATACGGTTTTCGCCAACATAGGTAATAATGCCGTCGGTTACTCTTACCGTTCCGCAAGGAATGTTGAGAAGTTCGTTCATGGCTTCTCCTTTCCGGGCGGTTCTGCCTTGCGGAGTAACGATGTGGGCATTGATGATAATCAAGTTGTTGCTCATAGTTGTTAGTTTTAATGGAACGCAAATGACGCAAATGACACAAATATCAATGGTGACTGAATATTTTTCTTTTAAATTCAGGATGCTTTCCGAAGTTTAATAGATAGCCTATCTCTATGTCTGTGGCTTTCAGATAGTTTATCAGTTGAAATTCATGTTCGGGACGTAAAGCATCAGCCGCTTTCAGTTCTAATATGATGGAGTTGTTGATCACCATGTCGGCATAATATTCACCCACTTTATGATTTTTATAAAATACATTGATTTGCTTTTGCACTTCACATTTAAAACCTTGCTCTATCAATTCAAAGTAGAGGGCATTTTGATAAACCCTTTCCAAGAATCCATATCCTAATGTGTTGTACACTAGATAAAATGCTTTTAATATTTTATCTACATCTTCTTGACTTGCTATTTGCGTCATTTGTGTCATTTGCGTTCTATTCTATATTATTCCATAATCTGCGCTTCCAGCACTTGTTGCATGGAGAAGTTTTCCAATCCCAGGTAGTAAGAGGCAGTGTCTATCAAGGCCTCCATAGGAACAAGTCCTACGATTTCGCTGCCGATGATGCTTACTCCGTAGCGTTTGGCTTCAAAACGTACCATTTCGAATGCCCGGTAGATAGCGGTTTTGCTATAGTCGGTAAGATTCATGGATACCTGGGTGATACCCCGGTCCTTCAGTTCTACGCCCATGGCCTTGCAATAGCGCAGTCCGCCACCGATAAAACGGATTTTCTTGGCAATGTCATGCGCTATTTCCAGGCTGGGAGTATTGAGATTTATATTGTAGGCCACTAAGGGCATACGGGCTCCGATGGCTACAGTTCCGGCAGTGGGGTGACGTTCCGCAGGACCAAAATCGGGATGCCATTCGGGTTGGTGAATCTTTTCCTTCATTCCTTCGAATTCTCCTTTACGGATGGCAGCGAGATTTTCACGATGTGGTGCACTAGCTGATTTTTCATACAAGAATACAGGGAGATTATATTGAGAGGCCACCCGTTGCCCCACTTCTTTGGACACTGCTATGGCATCTTCCATGGTACATCCTTTGATGGGAATGAATGGAACTACATCTACAGCTCCCATACGGGGGTGCTGTCCTTGGTGATGGTTCAGGTCAATCAGTTCTACTGCTATACCGATAGCTTCTATCACGGCTTCTTTCAAGGCGTCCGGTTCTCCAACAACGGTAACTACCAGCCGGTTGTGGTCTTCATCGTTACTATAATCCAATAATTTTACGCCTGCCTTGGCACGAAACGGAGATACAATCTCGTCTATTTTCTGTAAGTCACGTCCCTCGCTGAAGTTGGGGACGCATTCCATAATTTTTGTCCAGCTCATACTCTTTAGAATTTGGTTTATAGGGAACATCCATGGATGCGGATGAATGAAACAGTTGCATCCATGGTGTTCCGGTTTTTGGTTAGTTGATTCCTTTATTTTTCAATACCTTATTAATAAGGTCATCTTCCGCTATATGCGGCAGGGTGATGTGATAACCATCGGCATGGCTCTCGTTGAATTCCGCCGAAGTTTCCATGGCATGCGGGTTGCGTGCCCACGAGCGGCGTGCCACTCCTCCCATTACATCCCATAACATGGATGAGCGGAGAATACGGTCTACCCGTTCACTGCCGTCGCATACCATTCCGAATCCGCCATTGATGGCTTTACCTATACCTACACCGCCTCCATTGTGCAAAGCGACAAGGCTCATGCCCCGGGCACAATTTCCGGCAAAGCATTGCACAGCCATATCTGCCATTACATTGCTGCCGTCCTTGATATTGAGGTTTCCGGAAAGGAGAGTCGGTACCGCTTACATCGTGGTGGTCACGTCCCAACATGATAGGACCTACCTCGCCCCGGCGTACCATTTCATTGAAGCGCAGTGCTATATTCATACGTCCCAGTGCGTCTTGATACAGAATGCGTGCTTGGGTCCCTACCACCAGGTTATTCTTTTCGGCGTCGCGAATCCATATCCAGTTGTCCATATCCTGTCCGCGGCGATCTTTAGGGATACACTCCATAGCGGCACGGTCGGTCTTTATCAAATCTTCCTTTTTCCCGCTCAGGCATACCCAGCGGAAGGGGCCGTAACCATAATCGAAAAGTTGAGGCCCCATGATATCCTCTACATAGGACGGCCAAATGAATCCATCCTTCTCGTCTGTTCCATTGCGTGAGATTTCTTTCACTCCGGCGTCATAAATCGCTTTCATGAAAGAATTGCCATAATCGAAGAAATAAGTGCCCCGTGCCACCAGTTCCTTGATAACATGGAAATGGCGGCGCAAAGTTTCGTTCACCATTTCATCGAAAGTTTCTCTGTCTTCTTTCAGCATACGGGTACGTTCTTCGAAGGAAATGCCTGCAGGACAATAGCCGCCTTCGTAAACGGCATGGCAGGAAGTCTGGTCACTGAGAAGTTCGATGTGGATGTTGTGATGCAATGCATACTCCAACAGATTGACTACATTGCCATGGTAGGCTATGGAACAGGGATTCGTCGGTCTATGGCATCGGCAGCCAGCCGGTAAGCTTCAGACAAATCGGATGTGATATGCTGTACCCACCCTTGGCGGTGGCGGGTTTCTATGCGTGAATAATCCACCTCGGCTATAATGGCCACTGCTCCGGCTATCTCGGCTGCTTTGGGTTGGGCTCCGCTCATTCCGCCCAATCCGGAGGATACGAAAAGATGGCCGTTCAGGTTGCCGTCCTGCGGCACTCCTAATTTCATGCGGCCGGCATTTAATAGGGTGTTGAACGTGCCGTGTACAATGCCTTGCGGACCGATGTACATCCAGCCTCCGGCGGTCATCTGTCCATAATTGGCTACTCCCATCTGTGCGGCTATTTCCCAGTCTTTCTGGTTGTCGAACATGCCTACCATCATGGAATTGGTGATAATAACACGGGGAGCTTCGGGATGTGATTTGAATAATCCCAACGGGTGGCCGCTTTCTACGACCAGGGTTTGTTCATTCGTCATAACCTCCAGATACTGCTTGATAAGCCGGTATTGCATCCAGTTTTGACAAACTTGTCCGGTTTCGCCGTAGGTCACCAGTTCGTAAGGATAGAGGGCGATATCAAATGAAAGATTGTTGTCTATCATTACTTGAAACGCTTTTCCTTCGATACAGTTTCCTTTATATTCGTCAATGGGCTTTGCTTTCAAGTCACCTTCGGGCCGGAAGCGGTAACCGTAGATTTTACCCCGGGTGAGCAGTTCATCCATCAATTCGGGAGCAAGTTGCTCATGCAGTTCCACCGGAATGTATCGCAATGCATTCCTCAATGCCGTTTCCGTTTGGGCGGGTGTCAAGCGGTAGCCCCGGTCGGGAGCACGGCGGATGCCTTCCGTGAATGTAGGATAGGCAGGTAAATCAGTAGATAGAGTGATAGTCATAGTATGTAAGTGTTTTGTCACAAAGATAGCAAAACGATTGGAATACTATGGGTTTGGAGATATGTTTAGTGACATAAAGTTGTTTTTTATCTATAGACTTGATGTAAAGGTAAACGCACACGGATATAAAAAGCTTGCCATAATGACAAAGTAGGTTGCCTGTTCTTGTGTATAGTAAATAAAGGGGGCGGTAGAAATTTAGTGGAAGCTGGTTCTTATTTTCCCGTTCATATCTTTCTTTGGATTTTTTTAAGTAAGAACCTACCGGCGGAATAAATGAATGTCTATCATATCACAGCCTATTGTATAAGTTTTTTCTTTCTCCAGATTAAGCCTTTTTATACGGATGTATTCTATCTCCATAGCCTTTGGAGTTATCTCCATAAGCTTTGGAGTTAACTCCAAAGCCTTGGGAGATAACTCCAAAGGCTTGCGGAGATAAAACAAGCAGGAAGAAAAGCCTTAGCCATATAGTAGAAAACGTTTGGTGATACGGGAAAAAAGGCTTTATATCCGTGATGAAGTCTTAGGGTATCAGCAGCGAACTGTCTCCGTAGCTCAGAAACCTGAAATCATGGCCCAGTGCATAATCATAAATCCTTCGCCAGTTTCCTTTCACAAAGGCGGAAACCAATAGCAGCAATGTACTTTGCGGCTGATGGAAATTGGTAACCATCTTCTTGACTATTTTGTATGTATATCCCGGCGCGATGATAATCTGAGTACTGCTATGCAACGCTTCCATTTCGTGTCGGTTCAGATAATCCAGAATCTGTTGCAGTGCTTCCACCGGAGTCAGGTCATTCTTATCTTCGTAGGGCATCCATTGCTGTACATGCAACTCGTCCTGAGTGGCATCGGGATTGTGGCTGATAAGGACGCCGATATAATAAAGACTTTCCAGGGTACGTACTGAAGTGGTTCCTACCGCAATGGCTTCTCCATTATGGGCAATTAATTTTTCAATGGTATGCTTGCTTACAGAAATGTATTCCGTATGCATCTCATGTCCTTCTATCTCTTCACTTTTCACGGGCTTGAAAGTTCCTGCACCTACGTGTAAAGTCAGTTCCTCCCGGTCAATTCCCCGTTCGTCCAGCGCTGCCAGTACTCTTTCCGTAAAATGAAGTCCTGCGGTGGGGCGGCGACAGAACCTTTATTTTGGAGTAAACCGTCTGATAAGTTTCCTTGTCGCTTTCTTGTGTCTCACGGTTCAGATAGGGAGGGATGGGCAGTTCACCTGCCACTTCCAGCAGGTCGGCAAAGGTAATTGTGTCATCATCCCATGAGAAATCAATCCAATGGCTGGTTCCCTTGCACTCTCCACGGGTGGCGGACAGGACTATTTGTTTGCCTTTTACATTTACTATGCGGCTCAACGTACCTTCTTTCCATTTTTTCAGATTACCTATCATGCATAACCAGCTGCATTGGCGTGTTTGCTGGAAGTTTAACACATAGTCATTGGGCTGGACAGGTTCCAGGCAGAATACTTCTATTAATGCTCCGGTTTCTTTACGGAAATGCAGACGGGCTTGAATCACTTTGGTATTATTGAATATCATCAGTTCTCCGGATTCCAGATAGTGTGGCAAAGACGTAAAGATGTCTTCGCTCACTTCGCCGTGGCGGTAAACTAGCAGTTTGGACTGGTCGCGCGTGGCAAGGGGGAATTTGGCGATCCGTTCATCGGGTAGCGGGTAGTTGAACTCACTTATTTTGATATGTTTGGTATCTTCCATCTGAATCTATTTCTTTTTCTGCGCAAAAGTACCGATATTTGCGCTAACTAAAAAGAAAGAGTATGAAAATAGGAGATAAAGTCCGTTTCCTTAGTGAGGTAGGGGGCGGTGTTGTGACCGGATTTCAAGGAAAAGATATGGTTTTGGTAGAAGATGCCGATGGCTTCGATATTCCGATGCCCATAAAGGAGTGTGTGGTGATTGACACGGATGATTATAATATGAAGCGTAAACCTGTTGCTCCGGCTCCTAAACAGGAGGTTGCCGGTGCAAAGGCAAAAGGAGTCAGTCAAGGTGCGTCCGGATGAAGAGGAGGATGAACGTCCTGTCACTTATCGCCCGGCCGAGCGAAAGGGAGGGGATATTCTGAATGTGATGCTGGCTTTTGTGCCACAGGATCTCAAAGCTATTTCTGCAACGGCATTTGATGCATATCTTATCAACGACAGCAATTTCACCTTATACTTTACTTATCTTACAGCCGAAGGTAGTAACTGGCGGGTGCGCAGCCATGGCATGGTGGAACCGAATACGAAGTTTTATATCGAGGAGTTCGAGAAAAGCGTTTTGAATGAATTGGAACGGGTGGCCGTGCAGCTTATCGCTTTTAAGGATAACAAGAGTTTTCTGTTCAAGCCTGCCGTGTCTGTGGAATTGCGCATAGATACAGTGAAGTTTTATAAATTGCATACTTTCCGTGAGAGTATTTTCTTTGAGGAGCCGTCACTTATTTACGATATAGTGAAAAATGATGTTCCGGTAAAACAGGTGTTTGTTTCGGCAGATGATATAAAAGATGCATTATTACAAAAAGTGCCGGACCGCAGGTAGCGAAGCAGCCCCAGCAGAAAAAGGTGAAGAACGATATCATGGAGGTTGATCTCCATGCTCATGAGTTACTGGATACGACTGCCGGTATGAGCAACAGCGAGATATTGAATTATCAATTGGACGTTTTTCGTAAGACTTTGGAAGAATGCAAGAACAAGAAGGGACAGAAGATTGTCTTTATTCATGGTAAGGGGGATGGTGTGTTACGCAAAGCTATCCTGCAGGAGTTAAAATATAAATATAAAAACTATGAAAGTCAGGATGCTTCGTTCCGTGAATATGGTTTCGGGGCTACCATGGTGATTATTCATTAAGACTTTCTTATTCATATAAATTGTGATATGGCAACATTAAAAGAATTTTTGAAAGCGGATCGTTTTGCTACTTGTGCGGGAGTGGAACTTCTTGAGATAAAGCCGGGGTATGCCCGTGCGTGTATGGAGGTGACCGACCGGCATCTGAATGGTGGAGGAGTATGTCAAGGCGGCGCCTTGTTTACATTAGCCGATCTGGCTTTTGCAGCTGTAGCGAACAGCCGTAAGAAACTTACACTTTCTGTGAATGCCAATATTACTTTTCTCCGTCCTGCTAAGTTGGGTTACGTGTATGCTGAGGCTGTTGAAGTATTTAATCATCATCGTATTCCTTTTGTTGAAGTAAAGATAACAGACGGACAGGGGGAGCTGATAGCTGTATTTACTTCATCGGGGTATCGTAAAGAGTCTGATTTGCCGGTAGATGCGTTAGAATAATTTATAATAGATAAAAGCCTGTTGTTGAAAGAAGGCAACAGGCTTTTAAAATGATGGTTATCAGTGAAGACAAGGGGGCTTATCCTTCTTTGACTTTAGCCTTTCCTATTCTTCCCGGTTCTACGAATAAATATTTGTAGCCTGCGCGTATGCTTGCCAGATGCAGTTTTTCCAAACGCGCACGGCGGACAAGCAAAGCTGTCATTTCATGAATACGTCCGTTAGCATAACCTATCATTTCGTTCTCGGTCGTATCTTCAGAACCGTAAGTGCCTGCTCCTTGGACGATCATAAAAGGTGATTCGGTGCCTGCTTTATCCATCCCGACAGCAATAGCCACATAAATCCACATAGGACCATGAGCAACTACTTTACGTGCTGTGGCTGTGCGGCTTTCGCCTTTTGTCAGTGTCTTGTGGCAACAGCCTTCTATGGATTTGATTTTCTTTCCCAAATCATATACGGTTACTTTGTCATCGGCAGCATCAAAGGTTGCTCGAACAAAATTGTGTCTTTTTTGTCCGGATAGCTGATGTGATAACATTCATATTCCGGTTGCATTCCTCTAGGTTCGTCATCGCCCACGGAACCTGCTACAAGTTTAACTTCAAGAAATGAGCCGTTCAGGGCGGTTTCATATACCGCATCCGTCAAAGCGGCGTTACTGGTTAATTCTAATTCTTTCATAAGTCAAGGTTTTTAATAAGTTTCTCTCATAACAGTAGGTGGAAAGAAAAGTTCGAAATAGTGTGATAAGGAACAAAACGGGTGTTAATAGATGAAATAAGGAGATTGGTCGATAACTCTTGTTCCAATGATGATAAAGCTTTAATTTTACTTTTGGAAAAAGAAAAAGTTTGAGAATCAAGATCGGGTAGTAGAAAGGTAGACGGATTATTAGTTTGTCTGGATAGAGGGATTGATATAGTTGTAGGAAGGATATGAAGAGGCAGTTTATAAATACGTTAATAATAAGTTTGTTAGTAAATAAGGTCGGCTGAGGCTTTGTTTATAAGGAAAACGCTCGTTGTGAAACGGGCGTTTTGCATCAGTATGTGTTTAAAAGTAAATCTTATACTATAAACGACGTTCTACTCCGTGAAGAATAGAACGTCGTTTTATAGAATGGAATGAAGTTTACAAACGATAGTCAGCTAAATCATCTGCTTTGAATTTACGGATGAAATTGAAATGCTTTTCTATTTCAGCTTCTGCATAGTTTACATATACATGGGCCGACTTGGCGAACAATTCAGGTGCTTTTGTCGCATCTTGGATAAGAAGATGTGACATGATACATACGGCAGCCATTTCATAAAGACGGCGTGCAACGAAATCAAGTAACTCTTGATTCTGGGCCTCTTTTACCGCATTGGTGCATGCGTCAAATTTGTTGGCCATTTCTTTCACGCGGTCCATTAGCGGTTGCATATCTTCACTGCAAGGAATAGCTTCATAATTACGCAAGGTTGCGATATAAGAACCGTTGGTTACATAACGGATAGCGGCTACAGTCTGCAACTGGGTCGTTCCTTCGTAAATGCTGGTGATGCGTGCATCGCGATAGATACGCTGGCAAGCATATTCCATCATGAAACCTGAACCACCGTGAATCTGGATACAATCGTATGCATTCTGGTTGGCATATTCAGAGTTCATACCCTTGGAAAGCGGAGTAAAACTGTCTGCTAGCTTGGCGTAGACTTTTTGTTCCTGACGTTCTTCAGGAGTCAGTTTGCGTTCGCGGGCAATATCATCCAATGCTTTGTAAATATCCACATAGCGTGAAGTCTGGTAAAGCAATGCACGGCCTGCATCCAGTTTGGCTTTCATGATAGACAGCATGTCATATACTGCCGGGAAATCGATGATGGCTTTTCCAAACTGCTTACGTTCTTTGGCGTATGCCAATCCTTCGTTGTAAGCAGCTTGTGACAAACCTACTGACTGGGCAGCGATACCCAGACGCGCACCATTCATCAATGCCATAACGTATTTTATCAAACCGAGCTTACGGTCACCGCAAAGTTCGGCTTTCGCGTTCTTGTAAACCAGTTCGCAGGTAGGAGAGCCGTGGATACCTAATTTATTTTCGATGCGGCGTACATCTACACCTCCTTCGTTTTTGTCATAGATGAACATAGACAAACCACGTCCGTCTTTGGTTCCTTCTTCGCTACGTGCCAATACCAGGTGAAGATTAGCGTCACCGTTAGTGATGAAACGTTTCACACCGTTCAGACGCCAGCAGTTGTTGGCTTCATCGAAAGTAGCTTTCAGCATTACCGACTGAAGGTCGGAACCGGCATCGGGTTCGGTCAAGTCCATAGACATGGTTTCACCTGCACAAATACGGGGAATGAAACGGCTGTGCTGGTCTTCGTTACCGAATTCATACAGCGTTTCGATACAGTCTTGCAAAGACCAGATGTTTCCGAAACCTGCATCGGCGGCGGCAACAATTTCCGCGCACATGGTGTAGGGGGTGATGGGGAAGTTCAAGCCACCGAAACGACGGGGCATGGTCATGCCGTTCAGTCCGGCTTTGACCATCGCATCCAGGTTTTGTTTGGTTCCTGAAGCATATTCCACACGTCCGTTTCCGCAGTGAGGACCTTCTTCGTCCACTCCTTCGGCATTGGGAGCGATGGTTTCACCTGTAATCTCACCTGTGATTTCCAGAATTTTATCGTAAGAGTCCATGGCATCGGCATAATCCTGCGGTGCATAGTCGAACTCGTCTTTATCTCTATAGTCGCGCTCTTTCAGTTGGCAGATGCGCTCCATCATCGGATTGTTCAAGTGATACTTGAGTTCCGGTATATCGGTATAAAAGTTTGCCATAATTTTTAGTAGTTAGAGTGGTTAATAGTAGCTAAGGGTAGTTAAGTAGTGGGTGGCGATACATTTTTCAACAAGGCTATGCAGTAGGCGTTTAGCAGGCGGCTGATTTCGGCCGCTTGTATGCCTAATTGTTCTTTGTCTTGCAATGTGATGTATCCTAAATCTTTCGACAGGATAATGAAATTGCGTGTTTCTTCCAACGAACCTTGTGAAATGTTATAGAAACGCAGTTTGTCCTTTGAGCTGATTTTAGCATATCCTTCCGCTATATTTGCAGTGATAGAGGCTGCTGCACGGCGCATCTGGTTAACCAAGCAGAATAATTCCTCTTTGGGATATTGCTTGGTTATTTTGTAAATGGCCAATACATACGAATGTGCCTTTTGCCAAACAATCAGTTGTTCAAAGGATTGACTTTTCATTTTTTTCTACTTTGACTACTTATGACTACTACTGACTACTTTGAATTCTTTTATAATACTTAATCAATTTCGGAACGACTTCTTCCACAGTGCCGTTAATCACATAATCGGCAATGGTGTTGATCGGAGCGTTCGGGTCACTGTTTACAGAGATGATGATACCTGCATCCTGCATACCTGCGATGTGCTGGATTTGTCCGGAGATACCGCAAGCAATATACAGTTTGGGACGGACGGTTACACCCGTCTGGCCAATCTGGCGGTCATGGTCTGCATAACCTGCATCGACAGCTGCACGGCTGGCACCTACTTCGGCGTGAAGTTCTTTGGCCAGTTCGAACAATTTGTCAAAACCTTCTTTAGATCCCATGCCATAGCCTCCGGCAATCACGATAGGTGCGCCTTTCAGGTTATGTTTGGCTTTTCTACGTGACGGTCAATGACTTTGACTACATAGTCTGTTTCAGGAACAAACTTGGCAACGTCGTGGTTCACCACTTCACCCTTATAATTTTCATCCAGAATCTCTTTCTTCATCACTCCCTCACGAACGGTCGCCATCTGTGGGCGGTGCTCGGGGTTGACAATGGTTGCAACGATGTTACCACCGAAGGCGGGACGAATCTGATACAACAGATTTTCATAGGTGATGCCGTTCTTCTTGTCTTCGTGGGTACCGATTTCCAACTGGGTACAGTCGGCAGTCAGTCCGCTGGTCAATGCGGAAGATACACGCGGTCCCAGATCGCGGCCGATAACAGTAGCGCCCATCAGACAGATTTGTGGTTTTTCCTCTTTGAACAGATTCACCAAAATGGAAGTGTGGGGCAGTGAAGTATAAGGGAACAGACCCGGAGCATCGAATACATGAAGTTTGTCTACTCCGTAGGGCAATACTTGTTTTTCAATTCCTGCAAGGCCGGTTCCGGCAGCGATTGCCTCAAGCTGGCATCCTAACTGATTAGCTAATTTACGACCTTTGGTTAAAAGTTCGAGACTCACATCGGCCACTGTTGTGCCTTCAATCTCGCAATATACAAATACATTATTCATAATCGTTATCCTATTGTATGGTTAGCTAACAGTTCGACAATCAATCCTTCCACATCCTGGTCGCTTCCTGTCATGGTCTTGCTTTCTTTTGCCTGGAAGACGATGTTTTCAATCTTCTTCACTTTGGTGGGAGAGCCTGACAGACCGCACTGCTTGGTGTCTCCTTCTACATCGGCCACACTCCATTCAGTGATATTCAGGTAAGGGAATTTCTCATATAGTTCAGCGTAAGGCAGTTCAGAACCGTCTTTAGTGATGGCTGCTTTTTCCTGTGCGCCGAGCGCGTTTGTATTTCTGTAACAATTTGGCATTGCGCGGACGGCAGGGCTGCACTTCCGTTTACAGTCAGTACAATAGGCAGAGGACCTTCCACAGTTTCTACCCTCCGTCAATGTGGCGTTTTACGGTGATGCGGCGGGCAGTTTCGTCCACGTTTAGAATTTCTTCGGTGTAAGTAATCTGGCTTAATCCCAGCTTTTCTGCTACCTGCGGACCTACCTGTGCGGTATCACCGTCGATAGCTTGACGGCCACCGATAATCAGGTCACATTCGCCTATTTTGCGGATAGCCGTAGCGATGGCGTATGAAGTGGCCAACGTGTCAGCACCGGCAAAAGCACGGTCGGTCAATAAATATCCATTGTCTGCTCCTCTGTATAAACCTTCACGAATGATTTCGGCAGCGTCCGGGACCCATGGTCAGGATAGTTACCGTAGAACCGGGATGTGTGTCTTTCAGTCTGAGTGCCTGTTCCAAGGCGTTCAGGTCTTCCGGATTGAAGATGGCCGGAAGTGCCGCACGGTTGATAGTACCGTCAGCGTTCATGGCATCTTTCCCCACATTGCGTGTGTCGGGAACTTGTTTTGCCAGTACTACAATTTTTAAACTCATATACTTTAATATATTTGGTATTAGTAATATTCTGGCGACAAATTTACTTAAACAATTTGAGCAACAAAAGGATATGAGGAGAAAATATGCACAAAAAGGTGAGGTGTGAGCATGAGTCGAGGAGGATACAAATGTTTTTATGATAATTATATTGTAGAATAAAAGCGGAAATATTTGTTTAAGTGGAAACTTTTTATATTCTTTGTAGAAAGTGATACTATGAAAACATTCACCTCCAAGTACAATCAAGCTAAATGGCCTTCGTGGACGGTCTGTTTCTGATGATAGGGACAGACGGTATCTTTTTCATTATACCTCTTTGAATCATCATAAGATATCCCTATTTCAAACTTTAAAAAATATATTATGAAAAGAACATTTAAAATGGCATTGATTGCCTCATTGGCAGTTGGTGGAAGTTATGTTTTGTATGGTTCTCAAAACAAAGAAGAATTGTCCGATTTAGCTTTGTCAAATGTGGAGGCCTTGACTTTAGGTACGAAGGATTGTATGTATCAACGTAATTCACGTTGTTATGAACTCGTTGTAGGTCCTCCGGGCGAACCTGTTATTATTGAAACAAGTGAGGAAGCGAATTGGGTAAATCGATATACCATTCCTGAGTAATTAGGCATTTATGTAATACGGGACAAAATAAATAGGTGTTAGGCATTTGTTTTGTCCCGTTTGAAGAGTATTAAAATTATGATTAAAATAAAATTGTATTATTCGATTGTTACCATCCTTTTTTTAATTTCCTGTGTCAGTAACAAAGGAAATGACTTTTTATCTATTCCCGCCAAACCGATCTATGGCTCTTATTATGATAAAGAAATTATGTCCAATGAGTTGGTTGCATTCTCTTCTCTTGATTGTGGAATTCTTATGGTTCAACGTTGTAAACTTCCTGGTGAACCTATTTGTCAGATTCTAGAGGAACAGACAGGCGAAAGAGTGGGTAGCTTGGGAAGCTGATGCCTTTTAATCCTGCGGATTAAAAGTGACCAACTGAGCTACTGCCGCTTATATCTTCTTAGAAGAAGTCCTTTCAAGTTGCGGTTTACATGTTGGTTTACACGTAAACAAGATAAATTCAACAATAAATTAATAATCTCTTTGCAGCATTGAACTGCACCACAAAGTTAGTCAATATTGTGCTGTTATCCAATGATTCTTTCTTATAGTTTTGCTTTTGACTATCAGTTTTTTATCTATCTACTGATATAGTATATAATAGTATAAAGTAGCTTTCTCCCTACTGAAAAAGTATTCATATATTGTATTGACATTGCATAATATAGTATCGGTATAAAAATCAGTAGTAGGTATATAAAGCTATATCTTCTTAAAAATCTACCTGCTGAAAAATCTACTCTTATTGTTTTGTGTTCTCTGCATCTATAAATATGCTTGTGAAACACATAGTTTTGTAGTTAATAAGATGTTTGTTCAGAACTGAAAAGCCAACTTCCGTTGTTTGAGTATATACTTCAAATGGGTAGGTTGGCTTTTTGTCTGTCAAGTAGTGGTCTGCTATTGTTTTACACAATCTCTTGTATCATCAACGGTTTGATTGTCATCGTTCAAAAGTTTTATAATAAGTTTGGTATCTGATACAGATTTAACTCTTATATACCACGGCTCATTATCGTAGGTATCACTTTCTTCATCATATCCATAGCACATCAGCGTATTGTTTTTAGAATCAAAAGTGTATTTGTACTTCTCAACATAGTAAACTGTTGAGGGTTGGTTGGCAAAGTAGCAATAGCCTTTCTCGACAATAAAGTAGGGACAATCGTCTGTATAGGCATCATACCATACGCCTTGTAACAGTTCTTGTGTTGATTTACCACCGTTACTTTCTTCATCATTATCACTACTGCAAGAAGCAAAGTTCACACACATTACTATGGCTAATAAAGCCATTCCAATAAATCTAAATGTTTTCATTTCGTTTGATTTTGAAATAGTTATTCTGATTGTACTAATTCAAATTTTCTGTCTTTTAGTTGGTAGATATGCCTAATAGCGTTGTTCCATCCATTAGAGCCAAAAACAGTAATAGTCTTGTTCTCTGAATCAAACTTACATTGTCCGTTTTCCAACTCTGTAAATGGTACTTCTGTTTTCTGTATAAAGTAACCGTATGGGCTGACGTCGTACACATCATAAGCATTGGAATCCCTTGAACCACTTTTATAGCGGTTGATAATGAACTCCTCTTCTCCGTCAAAATCAACATCAGAAAAGAAGAAAGGAGAATCATCCGAAAGGTATTCTTCGCTCTTTAATTTAGCCGTATAATCCAACTCTATAACTGTGTTGTGCGGATATGTGTTACCCTTATCATACAGAATCTTATCAGTCCATTTCTCCGCAAAGTAGTAGTATTGTACTCCTTGTTTCTCTAAACAGAATAGAGCATTACCTACCTCACCATATTGCAACCACATAACCTTTACTGTATATCCGTTTATAGGCTGTTTGTATTTTATGTATATATGTGGCTGATTAAAGCACTCAAATTCTTGCGGAACAGATGTCTTGTCTGTTTTGCAAGCCGCTAAACTAAGTAGCCCAATAATGATAAATAGCAATCTTCTCATTACCTTTCATTCATTATATCAATAATCTGCCTAAACACATCACCTGCCATCAGTCCACCACTTGCAGGTAATCCCTTCTTATTAATGGTAACGATAACACTGTATTTCGGATTATCGGCAGGAAAGTAACCGCAAAATTCTACGGCATATTCTCCATTTGAAAGTTGGATTGTTCCCGTTGCTCCTGCTACTTTAACCTTATCAGATTGGGCAGGTTTAGCTAATCCATTAGAAACAGAGTATTCCAATGCTTCTTTTATGGCAGTCTTACTTTTAGCTATGTAATTAAAGAAAGTCAAGTTCTGTAATGGAGTGGTGAGAATGCCATATCCCAAAGGATTATAGACAAGGCTTGTGTCTTTTACTTGATAACCGTATTTTGCAAGTGCTTCCGCAAAGGTTTGTTCATTGTCAAATACTTTTTTTACTATTTTGTAATTGGCGATATTGGATGCTACTCCAAAGCCTTGTTCTACTGTGATTTTTCCATATCCACTCCTATGCCAATTATGGTCGCACAATGTATCTTTTCCAATAGCTAAAACCCCATCTGCAACGTCTATTGTATCGGATAGTTTAACCGCCTTTGTTTCTAATGCTGCCAAGAGTGAAGTGGTACGCACTAATCCCGATTCTTGCAGAATAGAATCAGAACCAACAGAAGCCTTAATTTCTCCCGTCTGCACTTCCATTACAATAACTTGCCCTATTGTTGCATCAAGTTCGGATAGCTTGTTTTGCAGGATAGAATCAACACTTACTTGTAAAGTGCTGTCTATGGTAGAAACTTGTTCCGTTTTTTGTTTGGCGCAAGCTATGAATGTAGCTATGCTAATTAAAAGGATAATAGTATTTTTCATGGTAGTTTATGTAAATAGAAATGTTATTCATTGCTCTTATAAAAACAGTATGCCATTACCGTAACGTTTATAATATTGTATAAAATGGTTAGGATAACAGCGACACTATCCCACATACTTTCCCAATGATTAGCCATAAATGCAAGAAACCCAATGACAAATAGAATTGTACATGCTCCATCCATGTCACGCCCATTTTTTATTCCAGCTCTTATTTCAGCTATAATCGCGGAAATACAAGCTATTCCAGTATGTGTATATTCTATAATTACTAATTTCCACTAATGTACAGATGACATAATCAACCCATGAACATACAATATTCCAAGCGATAAGCCCAACTATAAAATAAATGATAACTGCAATAATCATACATATATTTGAGAATATCCATAATCATCAAGATGTTATTTGCTATTAATCCGCTTATAAACAAGTATAACGGTTTGTCCTCTAAAAGTACCTCCTATGGTAATTCTGCTTAATACACCATTTACTTTATTAGAAATGATAACCACTCCACTTTCACCAAAACCTTTGTATTCGTAACCATCTTTAGATGTCAGAGTAACAGTTTCATTTTTATAAGTTACAGTGGCTTTAGATTCACTAACAAGATGGGCTGTAATATTTGAAGCACTTACAGTAGTTACTTTCTCGTTGTCAATAACTGCATAATCAAACTTGTATTCATCAGCATATAGATTAATACTGAATACGATTAATGTAAATGCGAATATTAGGACTTTGAATTTCATACCATACTTCTATTTAATGTGAACACATAGATACTAAAACCAATAATCCAACAACAGCAACAAGTATTGATATACATCCAGTTTATTCAGTTCCTTGTCTTTGAATCCATTCTCCAAGCCGTTTTAATAAAAATACATGCAAAGAATCCTCCTGCGATAATACCCAAAAGTACCCATAAGGTTCAAAATTAGAAGTTCCACCGTTATCCCATCTACCACGATTACCAATGTCTGCAAATAGATAAGTAGTATTGAGGAATAGCATGATAAAAAAGCAACACGCATTTATTTAACTGCTTCATACTTAGCTACTTTAATTATATATTATTGAGGTTTGAATCATATTGGGCTGTTATCTAAGCTATCTTTTCTCTAACTCCATTGAAGCCATCCTCATGCGTGACAAAGTTTCAGAATCTATTCCTGCTCTAAAATCTGTTTCGCTTATCACATTCCCATCTTTATCATAATAGGTACGTTGTTGTAATGTGCTATATGTAGCAATTTCCCCATTTTCATATACATCTTTAAGCAAACAAGAATGCCATTGTTTACTTCTATGGATAGAGTTTTTCCATCGCTTGACCATGCTGTTCCATCGAAAGCGTTACCTTTTTTGTCATGTACGAACACATTGAATATATTTCCCGATTTTCTGTCTTTATCTTCCGTAAAGTCTAATTCATATAGATAGGTTTTACCTATTCCACATGAAACGAAAAACAGTAGAAGTCCTAATAAATATTTTTTCATAACCGTATAGTTCGATTGTTAATCTGAATATCTTCTGTTTACTATAGCCTTAGCAATCTCATTGAAATATGTGGCAACTCCTTTATTGGCATAAAAGCCCGATACTTCTTTTGTTTGCGTACACTTAAAGCTCTGTACTCCGCACCACTTATCCTATTTCCTTTGTTGTCATACCAATAATCATCATTGTCAGCATTTCCTAACTCTCCTTTAGAATCATATATTGTTCCAAAATCATCTGCGGATAGTCTGTCTTTTTTCAGTGCATCCATATATTTCCCATACGCATTTCTAAATTCCTCACATTTATATTCATTCCAATTTTTACTTGCGATATAAGATTGAACATTATTCCCTAAATTATGTATATACAGTTCTTTGTCTATTCTCCGTTCACC